>Ga0105049_10000012_pt1 | contig 175823 bp, 162 predicted proteins | sample MAT06_FD_78087 | JGI IMG/M metagenome (GOLD analysis project Ga0105049, IMG submission 78087) | Freshwater microbial communities from Lake Fryxell liftoff mats and glacier meltwater in Antarctica - MAT-06 | ecosystem: Environmental > Aquatic > Freshwater > Ice > Liftoff microbial mat | place...
CGTGGTCGTGGTCGTGGTCGTGGTCGTGGGCTGCGACTGTGCAGCCGATGCGGCCAGCGCTACGGCCGTCGCCATCAACCACGACAAAACCCGCCTCACAGCGCGTTCCCGCTCGCCGCGTCGAACACGTGCAGATGCTGCGGCAGCAGGTACACGTCGATGGCCGTGCCCGGCGGCTCGCGAAAGTTGGCGGGCCCGCGCGCGACCATCTCGGCACGGCCGACGCGCAGGGTGATCAAGGTTTCCGCACCCAGCGGCTCCAGCAGCGAAACGGTCGCCGGCACGCGCTGCCAATCGCCACCCCCTTCGCCCCCGGCACCGGCCCCGGCCGCCAGCGCGATGTTCTCCGGCCGCACGCCGAACTTGCAGTTCGCCACAGAGCGCGCGCGAGCCGCCAGCGCCGCAGGCAACACGATCGCGGCCCCACCCAGGTCGGCACGGCCATCGGCCACCGTGCAGTCCGCCAGGTTCATCGGGGGCGCACCGGTGAAACCGGCGACGAACACCGCAGCCGGCCGGTTGTAGATCGCGTCCGGGGTGTCGTACTGCATCAGCCTGCCACCGCTCAGCACCGCGATGCGGTCGGCCAGCGTCATCGCCTCGACCTGGTCGTGCGTGACGTAGATGATGGTCGCGCCCAGCCGCTGGTGCAGGCGCTTGATCTCGCTGCGCATCTCGTTGCGCAGTTGCGCGTCGAGGTTGCTCAGCGGCTCGTCGAACAGAAACACCTGCGGCTCGCGCACGATGGCGCGGCCGATCGCCACCCGCTGCCGCTGGCCGCCCGACAACGCCGCCGGCCGCCGTTCGAGCATGTGGTCGATGCGCAGCAGCTTGGCCGCATCCATCACCCGCCGCTGGATCTCGACTTCGGCTGTCTTGCGCAGGCGCAGCCCGAAGGCCATGTTCTCGAACAGCGACTTGTGCGGATACAGCGCGTAGTCCTGGAAGACCATCGCGATGTCGCGCTGGCGCGGCGGCAGCGCGTTGACCACCTTGTCGCCGATGCGTACCTCGCCGCCGCTGATCGGCTCCAGCCCGGCCACCATGCGCAGCAGCGTGCTCTTGCCGCAACCGCTGGGGCCGACGAAGACGACGAACTCGCCGTGGCGGATATGCAGGTCGATGCCGTGGATGACGGTGAGCTTGCCGTCGTAGCTCTTCGTCACGCCTTTCAGATCAACAGTGGCCATATCGAAGGCGAGCTTTCGATCCTCAGCGGACGCACGACCGCCCGAAGGCCGCTGAGCGCCCCCTCGGGGGGCAGCGAACGGAGCGAGCGCGGGGGCTCATCAGTAACCCGACTCGGGCTTGGCGCCCTCGGCGGGCGGGCGTGCGGTCCCGCTCTGGCCATCGGTGGCGCGCAGTGCCGTCACCGCCGCCTGCGCAGCGCGCATCAGCAGCCCCAGGTCCGAGGCCACGGCCAGGTAGTCGTAGCCCATCGCGCGGTAGCGGTTGACGACCTCGGGCGTGCCGCCCACGGTACCGATCGGCTTGCCGACGGCGCGTGCACGCTGCGCCGCTTCAGCCATCAGCGCCAACACGTCGGGGTGGGTCAGGTTGCCCGGGTGGCCCATCACGCCAGACAGGTCGCCCGGCCCGACGAACAGCGCGTCCACGCCCGGCACCGCCGCAATCGCTTCGAGCTGGGCGATCGACTCGGGCGTTTCCAGCTGCACCACCACGCCCATCATCGTGTTCGCGGCGCGCAGGTAGTCGGGCGTGGTGCCGAAGCGCGAACCGCGGCTCATGCCGGCCATCCCGCGAACCCCATCCGGCGGGTAGCGCGTCGCGGCCACTGCGCGCGCCGCTTCGTCGGCGTTCTGCACGAAGGGCACCAGCAAGGTCTGCGCACCCGCGTCGAGCACGCGCTTGATGTTCGTGGTGTCGTTCCACGGCACGCGCACCACCGGCACCATCTTCGTGTTGCCCACCGCCTGCAGCAGGTGCACCAGATCCATCAGGTCCAGCGGCGTGTGCTCCATGTCGAGTACGCCCCAGTCGAAGCCGGCGCAGCCGACAGCCTCGGCAACGATGGGGCTGGCACTCATCACCCAGGTGCCGATCGGGGCCTGCGCGCCCTGCGCGCGCAGCAATTGGCGGAACGGGTTCATCTCGGGCGGCTCCTCGATCGGGATCAGTAGATGACGGGTTCCGGCGTGGCCGCATCGCCTTGCAGAAAGTCGAGATCGCAGCCTTCATGGGCCTGGGTGACGTGGCGCTGGTACAGCTGTGTCCAGCCACGCGAGTAGGCGCTCGGCGGCGCCGTCCACACGGAGCGGCGGCGCGCCAGTTCGTCAGCGGCGACTTGCATGTTCAGGCTGCGGGCGGGCACGTCGACCTCGACGATGTCGCCGGTCTGAAGCAGTGCCAGCGGCCCGCCAACGGCGCTCTCGGGGCTGGTGTGCAGGATGCAGCTGCCGTAGTGCGTGCCGCTCATGCGCGCGTCGCTGAGGCGCAGCATGTCGCGCACGCCCTGCTTGAGCAGCTTCTTCGGGATCGGCAGGTTGCCCCACTCCGGCATGCCCGGCGCGCCGACCGGGCCGGCGTTGCGCAGCACCAGCACGCTGTTCTCGTCGACATCCAGGTCGGGGTCGGCCATCGCCGCCAGCATTTGCGGCTGGCTGTCGAAGACCAGCGCACGGCCCTTGTGCCGCATGAGCTTTGCGCTCGCCGCGCTCGGCTTGATGACAGCGCCGCTGGGTGCGAGGTTGCCGTACAGCACGGCCAATGCGCCGAGCGTGCTGACGGGCTTGTCAAGCGGGCGGATCACATCGTCGTCGATGACCTCGCGGCCTTCGAGCTGTTCGCGCAGCGGCTTGCCGGTGACGGTCAGCTCGTCGAGCAACAACTCGTCGTGCAAGCGGTTCATCAATGCCGGCAAGCCACCGGCGTAGTAGAAGTCCTCCATCAGGCGGTCGCCGCTGGGGAACAGGTTGGCCAGCACCGGCACGCGCCGCGCGACCGCATCGAGATCGTTCAAAGTCAGTTCGACCCCGGCCCGCCGCGCCAGCGCCACGATGTGCACCGCTGCGTTGGTGCTGCCGCCCAGCGCCATCTGCACGACGACCGCGTTCATGAACGAGCCGCGCGTCAGCAGCTTCTTCGGTGTCAGGCCTTCACCGACCATCGCCACGATGCGCTCACCACAGGTCGTGGCCATGCGCGGGTGGGCCGAGTCCATGGCCGGGATGCTGCTGGCCCCCGGCAGCGACAGGCCCAGCGCCTCGACGACCGACGTCATCGTGCTGGCGGTGCCCATCGTGTTGCAGGTGCCTGGACTGCGCGTCATGCGCGACTCCAGCCGCACCCATTCGGCGTCGTCGATAAGCCCGGCCTGCAACTCGTCCCAGAAAACGCGGGTGTGCGTGCCGGCACCCACCGTCTTGCCGCGGTGGCGGTCGTTCAACATCGGCCCCGCCGGGCAGAACAGCGCCGGCAGCCCCATGCTGATGGCGCCCATCAGCAGGCCTGGCGTGGTCTTGTCGCAACCGCCCAGCAGCACGGCGCCGTCGATCGGCAGGCTGCGCAACAACTCCTCGGTCTCCATCGCCAGGAAGTTGCGGTAAAGCATGGTGGTGGGCTTGACCATCACCTCGCCCAGGCTCATGGCCGGCAGTTCGAAGGGCATGCCACCGGCCAGCAACACGCCGCGTTTGACGGCCTCGGCACGCTCACGCAGGTGTGCGTGGCAGGGCGAAAGATCGCTCCAGGTATTGACGATGGCGATGATCGGCCGGCCGATCACGTCCTCGCGCCGCAGGCCCATCTGCTGCATGCGCTGGCGGTGCGCGAAGCCGCGCATGTCTTGGGCAGCAAACCAACGCTGGCTGCGAAGGGGCGTGGGCATCGGCTCGGGTTTGGGCGGCGTCGGGAATGGCGTGGGACCGTCGGCAGGCGGTACGTGTGAAGCGTCAAGCGCTCAGCGGAGACTGCCGGTGTTACCGCTAACATAGCTGCATGCCATGCAAGCTCCCATTCTGGCTAACCCGGTGAAACCGGCCGCGACCGAAGTCGCCCCACCCCGTCAAGCCCGCCGTGGCCATGGCCGCGTGACGCTGCAAGACGTGGCCGTGGCGGCGGGCGTGACGGCGATCACTGTGTCGCGTTTTTTGCGCGAGCCGGGCGTGGTGGCGGCCGACACCGCAGAGCGCATCCGCAAGGCACTGTCTCAGACCGGTTATGTCCCGAACAAGCAGGCCGGGCTGCTGGCCAGTGGCGTCAGCAACATGGTCGCGCTGCTGGTGCCGAACCTGGCGAACTCGATCTTCGGCGAGACCGCGCAGGGCCTGAGCGACGGGCTGCAAGCCGCCGGCTTCGAGTTGCTGATCGCCAGCACCGGCTATTCGCTCGAACGCGAAGAGCACCAGTTGCGCGCGGTGCTGGGCTGGCAACCGGCCGCGCTCATCGTCACCGGCCGCCGACACGCACCGGGTGCGATGAAGCTGCTGGCCGATGCACAACGCAGCGGCACGCCAGTGGTCGAGGTCTGGGACCACTACCCGCCCGAGCCAGGCCGCCGTGCGGAAACGAAACAGAAAGCGAAAGAACCGCCCCGCTTCACCCAGATCGGCTTCAACCACGACCAGGTCGGCCGTGCGATGGCCGAACACTTGCTGCGCGCCGGCCACCGCGTGCTGGCCTACGTCGACAGCGGCGTGGCCGAGGACTACCGCGCGCACGACCGCGGCATGGCTTTCGCGGCTGCGGCGCGTGCGGCGGGCGCTGCGGTGACCGTGCTCGAGGCGCCGGGCGGTGAGGCCTTCGACGCGGGGAGGCAGGTGTTGGGCGTGCTGGTGCGTGGCGGGCCGCCGGCCTTCACCGCCGCGGCTTTTGCCAACGACAATTTGGCCTGCGGGGCGTTGCTCGAAGCGGCGCGCCGCGGCGTGGCGGTGCCCCGGCAACTGGCTTTGCTCGGCTTTGGCGACTTCGCGATCGCGCGGCAACTGAGCCCACCGCTGTCGAGCGTTCAGTTGCCGCGGCATGCGATCGGGCAAGAGACGGCGGCGTCCGTGCTTGCCGCGCTGAAAGGCGGCGTGGCCGCTGCGAGCGCATCGTTGCCGTGGTCATTGATCGCGCGCGGCAGCACTGCTTCCAGCTGAGGCGCGCCGGCCTTCAACCCATTACGAGTACCGCCACGCCCACGAAGAGCGCCAGCCACAAGGTCTCGAACACGATCAGCGCCAGCGGCCGCCAACCCAGCCGCGCGAGCTGCATGAACGAGGTCTTGATGCCGAGCGCGGCAATCGCCAGCACCAGGCATGCGCGCGAGACGGCGTTCAGGCTCTGCGACACCGCAGGCGGCAACCCGAAGACCGAATTGACCGCCACCATCGCGACGAACAACCACAAGAACCAAGGCAACAGCGGCTGACGAGCCGGCTTGCGGCCGTCGTTGGACGACGCATCCTCCTGGGCTTGGCTGGCGCGCTGTGCCGCAAACGACCACGACACCACGGCCACGACGACCGCCAGCAACGCCACACGGAACAGCTTGACGATGGTCGCCACGTCACCCGTCGCCGCATCGATGGTGTAACCGGCGCCGACCACCTGCGCCACGTCGTGAATCGTGCCGCCGAGGAACAGGCCACCCAGCGCCGGCGGCAGGTGCAGCACGCGCACCGCCAGCGGGTACAGCACCATCGCCAGCGTTGATAGCACGGTCACCGAAACCACCACCATCAGCGTGTAGCGCTCGCCGTCTTTCTCGCGCGGCAGTACGGCGGAAATAGCCAGCGCGGCGGACGCACCGCAGATCGCCACTGCGCCACCCGCCAGCACGCTCTTGGCGCGGCTCAACCCCAAGCGCGTACCGACCCACACCGCCACCGCCACGGTAGTGGCCACCGCGGCGATCACCACCAGCGCGGTCGGCCAGCCCAGTGCCAGCACCTGCGACGCGGTGATGCGCGCGCCGAGCAAACCGACCCCCAACCGCAACACGGTGCGCGCGCCGAACTCGACGCCGGGTTTGGTGGCCGGCCGACTGGACAGGAAGTTGAGCGCGATGCCGAAGAACAACGCATACAGCAGCAGCGGCCCGCCGTGCAGCGACGACACAAAGCTGGCTGCCAGCGCCACCGCCGCCGCCACGGCGAGACCCGGCAACAGCGCCGGCAACAACGCCAGCCGCGCGGCGAGCCGCAGCGCCTTCGTCATGCGCTGCGCGACAACAGGTTCACGTACTCGTGCTGCAAGGTGTGCACGGTGCTCACGCGGTACTCCACCGCCTGCCCACCCAGCGCGATGGCGGTGCGCCGCACTTGCAGAACGGGAGCGCCGGGCGCCACGCCGAGCACCCGCGCCGCGCTGCGGTCCGCGGCCACGGCGCGCAAGCGCTCGTGAGCCCGCGCCACCGTGATGCCGAAGGCCGACTGGTACAGGTGGTAGAGGGTGCTCGGCCGCTCGCGCAGGCGCTTTTCGGTCAGGCCGCGAAAGGTGTTGGCGGGCAACCACAAGCGGTCGTAGACCACCGGCCGGCCTTGCAGCGTGAGCCGGTTCTCGGCGAACACGGCCGCATCGCCTTCGTTCAGCGACAACGCGGCAGCGGCCTCGGCATCGAGCCGGGTGCGCTCGAAGCTCAGCAGCTCGACGGCGGGCGCCTCGCGCAGGCCGTCGCTGCGTTCGACGTGGAAGAACTGGAACAGAAAGCGGTCGCTGGTGTGGGTCGCGACGAAGGTGCCGCGGCCTTGTCGGCGGACCAGGATGTGCTCGGCCACCAGGTCGTCGACCGCGCGACGCAGCGTGCCGACCGAGACCCCGAAGGACAGCGCCAGCTCGCCCTCGCTCGGCAACGGGTCGCCGGGCGCCACCGCGCCGCCCTCGATGGCGCGCAGCAACGCGCTGCGAACGGCGCGGAACAGCGGCATGCCGGCGGCGTCCGGCGCGATGGCCCGGATGTTGGCGGCGAATGCCGCAGCGCCGCTGGCTCGGGCGGTGGCAGTCGAGGCTGTCGAGGCAAAGGGCTGTGCGGTGGCCATGGGACATTCTGGTGCCGCGCCACCTTGTCTTGCAAGTCATTCATATGACTTGGTTGACGGCCGGCGGAGCCCCGGCGACACTGCATCTGATCGGGCCGCTTTCAGGCCTGCCGTGGAGAGAACCGATGATTCATTTCGTGTTGCACGACGCCCACGACAGCGTGGCCGTCGTGGTGGTGGAAGACGTCAAGGCCGGCATGCCGTTGCAGGGCTGGATCATGGACGAGGACAAGATGATGAGCGTCACCGCGCGCCAGGACATCCCCATCGGCCACAAGGTGGCGCTGCGCGACATGGCGGTGGGCGACACCGTCGTCAAGTACGGCATCGACATGGGCAAGGTGGTCAAGCCGATCGCCGCGGGCGAACACGCCCATGTTCACAACATCAAGACCAAGCGCTGGTAAGCCGGGAGCCAACACCATGTCCGTCATCGACAACCAAACCACCTTCCTGGGCTTCCGCCGCGAGAACGGCCGCGTCGGCGTGCGCAACCACGTCATCGTGCTGCCGCTTGACGACCTGTCCAACGCCGCCGCCGAAGCCGTGGCGCACAACATCAAGGGCTGCCTGGCGATACCGCACCCCTACGGCCGCTTGCAGTTCGGCGCTGACCTGGACCTGCATTTCCGCACCCTGATCGGCACCGGCTGCAACCCGAACGTCGCAGCGGTCGTGGTCATCGGGATCGAGGACAGCTGGACCCAGAAGGTGGTCGATGGCATCAAAGCCACCGGCAAGCCGGTCAGCGGTTTCGGCATCGAAGGCCATGGCGACCACGCCACGATCATGAAGGCCAGCAAGGTGGCGCGCGAGTACGTGCAGTGGGCCAGCGAGAAGCAGCGCGAGGCCTGTCCTATCGGCGAACTGTGGGTCTCCACCAAGTGCGGCGAAAGCGACACGACCAGCGGCTGCGGCGCGAACCCGACTGTCGGCAATGCCTTCGACAAGTTGCACCCACTGGGCAACTACCTGTGCTTTGGCGAAACCAGCGAGATCACCGGCGGTGAGCGCATCGTGGTCGAACGCTGCAAGACGCCCGAGGTGGCCGAGCGCTTCATGTTCATGTTCAACCGCTACCAGGACATGATCAATCGCCACAAGACGAGCGACCTGTCCGACAGCCAGCCGACCAAGGGCAACATCGCCGGCGGGCTGACGACGATCGAGGAGAAGGCGCTGGGCAACATCCAGAAGATCGGCAAGATGTGCACCGTCGATGGCGTGATCGACAAGGCCGAGATGCCGACGCATCCCGGCCTGTGGTTCATGGACAGCAGCAGCGCGGCGGCCGAGATGGTGACGCTGTGCGCGGCCAGCGGCTACGCGGTGCACTTCTTCCCAACGGGGCAAGGCAACGTGATCGGCAACCCGATCCTGCCGGTGATCAAGATCTGCGCGAACCCGCGCACGGTGCGCCTGATGAGCGAGCACGTCGACGTGGATGCTTCGGGCTTGCTGCAGCGGCAGATCACGCTCGACCAGGCCGGCGACAAGCTGCTCGAGAGCATGCTGCGCACAGCCAACGGCCGGCTGACGGCCGCCGAGGCGCTCGGGCACCGCGAATTCGTATTGACGCGGTTGTACGAAAGCGCATGAAGACGCTGCGGAACGTGCGCCGGGCCGCCCCAAGCCGGCCCGCAGTCCCCTCGGGGGACCGGCTGACGTACCCGTCAGACGAGGGGCTCCAGTGACACGGGTTGTCATCGCGGAGTTCATGGACGAGCGTGCGGTCGCGCAACTGCGCGCGGCTGGGCATCAGGTGCTTTACGACGCGGCGCTCGTCGATGACGCGCCGCGGCTGTCTAAAGAAGCCGCGAGTGCCGACGTGCTCGTCGTGCGCAACCGCACCCAGGTGCGCGGCGCATTGCTCGACGCACTCGTCCGCTGCAAGGTCGTCGGCCGTCTCGGCGTGGGGCTCGACAACATCGACGTGCCCGCCTGCCAGGCGCGGGGCATGCAGGTCATTCCCGCGACGGGCGCGAATGCGCTGAGCGTCGCCGAGTACGTCGTCGCCACGGCGATGTTGCTGTTGCGCGGTGCGTATCAGTCGACGGCCGCCGTCGCTGCCGGCCAGTGGCCGCGCAACGCGCTGTCTTCCGGGCGCGAGGCCGGTGGCAAGAGCTTGGGGTTGCTCGGCTTCGGCTCGATCGGCCAACTCACGGCGAAGCTCGCTCGCGGTGTCGGCATGGAGGTGGTCGCCTTCGATCCGTTGATGGGTGCCGACCACCCGGCCTTCGCTGCGAGCGGTGTGCGTTGCGGCACGCTGGATGAAGTCCTGAAGACGGCCGACGTGATCAGCCTGCACGTGCCGTTGGTGGACAGCACCCGCGGCCTCTTGAGCGCCGGGCGCATCGCCACGATGAAACGCGGCGCGGTGCTCATCAACACAGCGCGCGGCGGCATCGTCGACGAGCCTGCACTCGCCGCCGCGTTAAAGAGCGGCCATCTCGCCGGCGCTGCGATCGACGTCTTCGACCGCGAACCGCTGCCCGTCGCAGCCCACTTCGAAGACTGCCCGAATCTGGTGTTGACGCCGCACATCGCCGGCGTCACGGCGGAGGCCAACGAACGCGTCAGCTTCCTCATTGCGCAGAAGGTGCTGGAGGCGTTGAAGTGAAGTTGTCTCTGGACCAGGTGCGCGCCGAAGTGGCCGCCGCGTTGCAGCGCGCAGGTGCCAGCCCGGCGATGGCCGAGTGCACCGCGCGCGCGCTCGTGCTGGCCGAAGCACAAGGCCTGGGCTCGCACGGCCTCAGCCGCGTCGCGCAATACGCGACCCACTTGAAGAACGGCCGCGCCGACGGCCAGGCGCAGGCGCAGGTGCGTCAACGCAAAGGCGCGGCGCTGGTCGTCGATGCTGCCGAAGGCCTGGCCTTCCCGGCCTGCGAGCTGGCGGTGCGCGAGGCGATCGCCATCGCACAGCAACACGGCGTGGCATTTGTTGGCGTGGTGCGCAGCCACCATTGCGGCGTGCTGGTGGACCACCTGCGCGCCGTCGCCGAAGCCGGCCTGGTCGGCATCGGCCTGACGAACTCACCCGCCGCGATGCCGGCCGCGGGCGGCGCCCATCCGATCTTCGGCACCAACCCGGTGGCCGCCGTATTCCCGCGCCGTCGCGCGGACCCGTTGCTGATCGACCTGAGCCTGTCTGAAGTTGCACGCGGCAAGATCATGGTCGCGGCCAAGGAAGGCCGCGCGATCCCCGAAGGCTGGGCGCTGGACGCGTCCGGCAAGCCCACCACCGACGCGAAGGCCGCGCTGACCGGATCGATGCTGCCGCTGGGTGCGGCGTCGTCCAGCAAGGGCGCGATGCTGGCGCTGGTGGTCGAGTTGTTGGTCACCGCCGTGATCGGCGCCAACTTCGGTTTCGAGGCCAGCAGCTTCTTCGTCGACGAGGGCAACCGGCCCGGCATCGGCCAGGCCTTCATCGTCATCGACCCGGGCGCGCTGGCCGGCCGCGAAGCATTCTTGTCACGCGTCGAACTTCTGGTCGAAGAGATGCTCAAGGACGACGGCGTGCGGCTGCCCGGTGCCCGCCGTGAAGCGCTGCGCCGCCGCGCCGAGGCCGACGGCCTGGACATACCCGATAGCCTGCTCGCCACCTGGCGCGCTTGATCAACCAAGGACGAGAGCGATGAAACGCAGAACCCTGCTCACGGGCCTGGCCGCGATGGCAGCCTTGAACGCCCAAGCGCAAACCACCGGCGCGCCAACTGCAGCAACTTCGGCCGCACCGTCTGCGGACTACCCCCGCGCCGGCAGCACGCTGCGCTACGTCGTGCCCTTCCCGCCCGGCGGCCTGACCGACGTGATGGCGCGGGCAGTCGGCCAGCAGCTGGCCGAGCGCTGGAAACTCAACGTCGTCATCGACAACAAACCCGGCAGCGGCGGACAGATCGGCGCCGCCGACGTGGCCAGGGCCGCGGGCGATGGCCAGACGATGCTGGCGATCACGATGACGCATGCCGCGAACGCCACGCTGTACCGCGGCAAGGCGCCTTTCGATTTCCTGCGCGATCTCAAACCGGTCGCGTTGCTGGCCGGCAGCCCGATGCTGGTGGTGGTGCCGTCGGGCAGCCCGATCAAGGACTTCGCCGACCTGCTGGCGCGCACCAAGAGCGGCGCCAAGCTGAACGCGGGCAGCAGTGGCAATGGCACACCGCCACACCTGACGCTGGCGCTGTTCAACGACATCGCCAAGACCGACGTGCAGCACGTGCCCTACAAGGGCGGTGCGCCGTCGATGACCGACCTGATCGGCGGCCAGCTCGACGTGGTGTTTTCGAACTTCCCCGAGAGCATCGCCCACGTGCAATCGGGCAAGCTGCGCGCGCTGGCCATCGCCAGCACGGTGCGCCACCCGCTGGTGCCGAACGTGCCGACGACGGCCGAGGCCGGCATGCCGGCGCTGCAAGTCGAGAACTGGACGGCCGTGATGGTGCCCGGCGCGACGTCGGATCTGGTGGTGGCGAAGCTGGGCAACGAAATCGTTTCCATCATGGGCGGCGGCGAGCTGCAGGAGCGGGCGCGCGCGCAAGGCTTCCGCGTCGATGCGCGCGGGCCGACGGCCTTTGCGCCGTTCTTGAAGGAAGAGGTCGAACGCTGGAGCCGCGTCATCGCCGCGGCGCGCATCGCGATCGAGTGAGCCACATCCCCTCGGGGGATCGCCCGGTGTATCTGCCAGGCGAGGGGCTGGCATGAGCGAGGGCGACGGCCGCTAAGGCGCGCCGTCGTTCGCTGCGCCGCCGCTGCGCACCGCGCCGGGCGCGCCCGCCTGGCCCCCGCCGACACCACCGACCAGGATCGAACCGGCCTGCGCCTGCGCACGGCGCAGTAGCGAGCCGGGGTCCTTGCCGTGCTCGGGGTACAGCGCCAGCCCGACCGCGGCAGCGACCCGGCACGACTGGCCGGCCACCGTCAACGGCTGCTGCAACGCGCGCACCAGTTTGCCAGCGACGGCCTCGCCGTCCGCCAGCGCCTCGAGGTGGCCGAGCAGCACGCCGAAGCTGTCGGCCCCCAACGCGGCAACCACGTCGCTGGCGCGCAGCACGGTGCGCAACCGAACGGCCACCTTACGGCGCAACACGTTGGCGGATTCGGGGCCCAGCCGCGCGGCGGTCTGCGCGAAGCCATCGACGCGCAGCACCACCAGCACCATCGGCGCCGGTTCGCGTTCGCGCAACGCCAACAGGTGGGCCATGTGTTCGACCAATTGCGCTTCGTGCGGCAGGCCCGTGGCCAGGTCGGTGGCGTAGGCGTTGCGTGAGGCGCGCTCGGCGCGCTTGCGGGCCACGGCGTGTTGCACGGCGCGCAGCAGCGCGGCCGAGCGCATGGCGGGGGTGGCGGCCGGCGCAACGATGGCTTCGACACCGAGCGCCAGCAACTGGGCCTCGGCCGCGGCGTCTTCGGCGGGTGTCAGCAAGAGCACCGCCGTGTCCAGGCAGGTGGCCGGCAGCACGGGGTCGGAGGCCAGTGCGACCAGGCCGGCCGCATCGGCGACCGGCACCAGCAGCGCGTCGTGGTCGCGCGCCAACCCCGTTTCCGGCGGCCAGGTGCAAGGCACGACGTCGACGGCCGCCGCACCCAGGCCGTTCAGCGCCGCGAGGGCGTCACCGATGGCGAGCAGTCGCAGTGGCGGCACGGGAGTCAGGCGTGTGGGGGTGCGGCGTACAGCGCATCGATGGAGCGGGTGAAGGGAATCGAACCCTCGTATGAAGCTTGGGAAGCTGCCGTTCTGCCATTGAACTACACCCGCCGCGTGGCGCGAATTCTAGCGGCGCGCACCGCCATCAGAATGCGCGGCGACATGACCGAAACGCCTGCCTCGGAAAACGCGATCGACGCGCCTTCAAGCCCTCACCGCATCCGCAGCTTCGTGCGCCGGGCCGGCCGCATGGGGCCGGGGCAGCAGCGGGCGTTGACCGAACTCGGGCCACGCTTCGTGCTGCCGTTCACCCCGTCGCCGATGGACCTTGGCGCCACCTTCGGCCGCGACGCGCCGCGCGTGCTGGAGATCGGCTTCGGCATGGGCGACGCCACCGCACAGATTGCCGCAGCGATGCCGGGCACCGACTTCATCGGCGTCGAGGTGCACGAACCCGGTGTCGGCGCGCTGCTCAAGTGCATCGGGGACCTGGGCCTGACGAACGTGCGCATCCTCCAGCACGATGCGGTCGATGTCTTGCAGCAGATGCTGACGCCACAGTCGATGGCCGGCGTACACATCTACTTTCCCGACCCCTGGCACAAGCTGCGCCACCACAAGCGGCGCTTGATCCAGCCGCCGCTGGTGGCGCTGCTGGCGTCGCGCATCACGCCCGGCGGCTACCTGCATTGCGCCACCGACTGGCAGCCTTACGCCGAGCAGATGCTCAAGGTGATGTCGGCCGAGCCGTTGCTCACCAACACCGCAGAGGGCTACGCTGCGCGCCCCGCGTGGCGCCCGTTGACCAAGTTCGAGAACCGCGGCCTCAAGCTCGGCCATGGCGTGTGGGACCTGCTGTTCAGGCTTTCCACTCCACCCAGCCGCCCCACGCGCTGAGCAGCACCACGCCGCCGAAGGCAATGCGGTACCACGCGAACAGCGTGAAGTCATGGGTCGAGACATAGCGGATCAGCCAGCGGATGCAGACCAGCGCGCTGAAGAACGCGAACACCAGCCCGACCGCAAACATCGGCACGTCGGCCATCGTCAGCAGCTCGCGCTGCTTCAGCACCGAATACGCCCCAGCCCCCATCAACGTGGGAATGCCCAGGTAGAAGCTGAACTCGGTGGCGGCCTTGCGCGAGAACCCGAACACCATGCCGCCGATGATCGTGGCGCCCGAGCGGCTGGTGCCCGGCACCAGCGCCAGGCACTGGATCAGGCCCACCTTCAGCGCGTCCAGCGGCCCCATGTCGTCGACCGTCTCGACACGTGCGCGGCGCTCGCCCTGCAAGTCGCGCTCACCGAAAGCGGCCTTGTGGCGGTGTTCGACGAACAGGATCACGAACCCGCCGACGATGAATGCCAGCGCCACCGGCACCGGGTGGAACAGGTGGGTCTTGACGAAGCTGCCGAAGGCCAGCCCCAGCACCACCGCCGGAATGAACGCGATCAGCACGTTGAGCGCAAAACGTTGCGCGGTCGGGTCTCGGCGGATGCCGCGCACCGTGCGGGCCAGGCGTTCGCGGTATTGCCAGATCACGGCAAACATGGCGCCGGTCTGGATCGCAACCTCGAACACCTTGATCGTTTCGCCCGTGAAATTCAGCAGCGACGCGGCCAGGATCAGATGTCCGGTGGAAGAGATCGGAAGGAATTCGGTCAGGCCTTCCACCACGCCCATGACGGCGGCCTTGATCAGTGACAACGGGTCCAATGGTGGTTCTTTCATAGACCCTCGGCGCGAAGGGCGGGGGATGATAGGCGGGTCACCAGCCCCACCCGCCACATTGACCCACCCTGAAACGGGCGCCTAGAATTACTGACCGGTCAGTCATTAACCATGTTGCGTTCCGATCCCACCCCCGATCAAGCGACCGCGCCGACCCGCCAGCGGCGCAAGGAAACGCGCCCGCAGGAGTTGCTCGACGCCGCGCTCGCGTTGTTCGTCGAGAAAGGTTTCGCCGCCACGCGGGCCGAAGAGGTCGCGCAGCGCGCCGGGGTCAGCAAGGGCACGCTGTATCTGTACTACCCGAGCAAGGAAGAACTGTTCAAGGCGGTGGTGCGGCAGAACCTGTCGGGCCTGATCGCCGAGGGCCTGGAGGTGGCCGAAAACTTCGAAGGCAGTACCTCGGAGCTGCTGACCTTCCTGATGCAGACCTGGTGGGAGCGCATCGGCAACACCGACGCCGGTGCGATCCACAAGATCATCATCGCCGAGGTGCGCAACTTCCCCGACATCGCCGCCTTCTACGCGGCCGAGGTGATCGAGCCGGCGCAGCGGCTGTTCTGCAAATCGGTGCAGCGCGGCATCGACTGCGGCGAGTTCCGGGCGCTGCCGGTGCATGAGGTGGCGCATGCACTGATCGCGCCGATGATCTTCGAGGCGCTGCACAAGCACTCGATCGGTGCCTGCCCCGGCTTCGCGACCAGCAATGAGAATCACGGCGCTGACGTGCTGCGTACGCATCTCGAACTGGTGCTGCGCGGTCTGGAGGTGCGCCCTGCCCGCACCAAGGCGGCGCCTAGAATTCTTTCGTCCGACCCGGTCCGAAAATCGGCCCGGAATTCGGCGCGGAATTCGACCCCTCCAGCCAGCCCGAAGCCCCGCAGCGCCCTCAAGAAGAAATGAACACCGAACTTGCCCGCTTCAACATGATCGAGCAGCAGATCCGCCCGTGGGAGGTGCTCGACCCCGGCGTGCTGTCGCTGCTGTCCAGCGTGCGGCGCGAGGACTTCGTGCCCGGCAATCACCGCGCGATGGCCTTCGTCGACACCACGGTGCCGATCGGCGGCGGGCAGTGCATGCTGGAGCCCAAGGTCGAGGCGAGGCTGCTGCAGGAACTGCAATTGAAGCGCCACGAGAAGGTGCTCGAAATCGGCGCCGGTTCGGGCTTCATGGCGGCGCTGTTGGCGCACCGCGCGATGCAGGTCTACACGCTCGAGTGCCGACCGGCGCTGGCCGCCTTGGCGCGTGAAAACCTGCACATGGCGGGCATCGTCAACGCCATCGTCGTCGAAACCACCGCCGCGCTGGGTGCCCTGGGCCTGCCGGCCGAAGGGCCGTTCGACGCGATCGTGCTGTCGGGCTCGGTGGCTGCGGTGCCACGCGCGCTGCTCGAACAGCTCAAGCCCGGCGGGCGCTTGGTGGCGATCGTCGGCCACGCGCCGGTGATGCGGGCCTGCCTCTACACCCGGGCCGGGGACAGCGCCTGGGCCGAGTCCGAATTTTTCGACACCGTGGCGCCGCGGCTGGAAGGCTTTGCCGAGCCGCCGCGCTTTCAGTTCTGATGCGTGGCCCGCTCGGCACTGCCGCAGCCTGTCGCGCCGAATCGCCCGCAGGCACCCCTGGCGACACATCCCGTCGCATGGCGCAGGCCGCAGCGCCGGGCGCGCGGCTATAACCCCGCCGCATCCGCGCTGAGCGTTCAGCCGACCCCACACCCGACCGCACGCAACAAGGACAAGCCGAATGGCCCGCTCGTTTTCCGTTCTCCCGACCGCCGTGCTGGTGGCCGCGCTGGCCACGGCCTTCGCCGCGCCGGCCCGTGCGCAAAGCCTGCAAGAGTTGTACGACGCGGCGCGCAACTTCGACGCCGTGATCCTGGCCGCGCGTGCGTTGGCGCAGTCAGCGGAGTTCCGCGTCGAGCAGACCGAAGCGCTGGCACGGCCGTCGGCCTCGGCCACCGCCTCGGCGAACGCTGCGCGCAGCGACTTTCCGGTGCTGGGTCAACGCAGTTCCAGCACCGTGCAGGGTGCGCTCAACGGGCGCTACCCGCTGTTCAACCGCGCCAACGGCGTGACGATCGAACAGGCGCGCCGTTCGCTCGAAACCGCCAAGGCCGATCTCGACAGCGCCGAGCAGGACCTGATCGTGCGCGTGGCGCAGGCCTACTTCGACGTGCTGGCGGCGCAGGACGCACTGGCCACCACGCAGGCCAGCAAGAAGTTCATCACCGAACAGCTTGCGTCGGCCCGGCGCAACTTCGAAGTCGGCACCGCCACCATCACCGACACGCGCGAAGCGCAGGCCCGTTTCGACCTGGCCACCGCGCAAGAGATCGCGGCCGAGAACGACCTGCGCACCAAGCGCATCGCGCTGGACACCTTGGTCGGCCGCACCGGCGTTACGCCGAATCTGCTCAAGGTGCCGGTGCTGCTGCCGCCGACCGTGCCGGCCAATGCCGAAGAGTGGGTCACCACGGCCGACACCGTGCACCCGACGGTGCGCCGGTCGCGCGTGGCGCTCGACGTCGCCACGCTGGAAACCGAGAAGGCGCGCGCCGGCAACCTGCCCACCGTCGATGCCGTGGCCACCGTCAGCGGCACCGACCAGCGTGGCAGCGCGGTCAACCTGCCCGGCACCACGCCCGGCGCGAGCATCGGGGTGCAGATGAACTGGCCGCTGTACACCGGTGGCTCGGTGCAGAACCGCATCAAGGAGACGCTGCTGCTTGAAGAGAAGTCGCGCAACGACCTGGCCGCAGCGCGGCGCACGGTCGCGCAGGGCACGCGGGTGGCGTACTTTGGCGTGTTGTCGGGTGCGGCGCAGGTCAAGGCGCTGGAAGCGGCCGAGGCTTCGAGCAAGCTGGCGCTCGAGGCCACGCAGCTCGGCTACCGCGTCGGCGTCCGGGTCAATCTGGACGTGCTGAACTCGCAAAGCCAGCTCTTCACCACCCAGCGCGATCTGGCCCGGGCACGCTACGACGTGCTGATCGGCACGCTGCGCCTGCGCCAGGCTGCAGGGCAGCTGACGCCGGGGGACTTGTTGGCGGTGAACGCGCTGCTGGCGCCTTGAACCGGCTGCCCTCAGCCTGCTGACCGGCTGACCCGGCAACGAATCTTCACCCGCCAGCCACACCCACGCGGCGCGGCCGCGGTCACACTGCGTCATCGAGGAGCCACCCGATGACCCAGACTTCAACCTCCACCCAGGCCGCCATCGCCGCCCACCGCTTCGGCCTTGGCGAGGCGCGGCTGGCCGCCGTCGGCAACGACGCCGAAGGCTGGTTGCTGGCGCAACAGGGGCCGGCCCCGCCGGTGCGCGGCGGCAGCGGGCTGTTCGACAGCGTCGGTGCCGTCAAGAACCTGGAAGCGGTGCAACGCGCCCGGCGCGAGCAGCGTGCCGTGGCGCCGGGCAGGGCGGCCAGCGGGCCGGGCGCGCAGATGGCCGATCCTTCGGTGTCGATGGCCGCCATGGGCGGAATGCCCGCAACGACCGCAACGACCGCCATGGCCGCAACCCCCGGTCCCCCTGGCGCAGCGTCGGCCGCGCCGCCCGACCCGCTGCGCGGAGTGCTGCAGGCCGACCTGCGCGCACGCCTGGCCACCGCGGCCACCAGCCCCGCGCCGTTCGTCGAACGGCAGGTGCTGTTCTGGACCAACCACTTCACCATCAGCGCGCTCAAGGGCAGCGTGCGTGGCCTCGTCGGTGCCTACGAGCGCGACGCGATCCGAGCCCACGTCAACGCGCCTTTCGAGACGCTGCTGAACGGCGCCGTGCGCCACGCTGGCATGCTGCGTTACCTGGACAATGACCAGAGCGCCGGCCCGCAGTCGCGCGTGGTGCGACGGTTGGCCCAGCGCCGCGCAGGCGGCGACATGGAGGCGTCGCGCATCTCGGGCCTGAACGAGAACCTGGCGCGCGAGATCCTGGAGTTGCACACGCTGGGTGTCTCGGGCGGCGGCACGGCCTACGGGGGCTGGGGCGGCTACGGCCAGGCCGATGTGACCGAGTTCGCGCGGCTGCTCACCGGCTGGCGCGTGCCGGCGCGGCAGTTGATGGAAACACCCGCCGGTACCGCGGCGGCTCCATCGTCATCGGGGTCTCCGACCGCCGTGTTCGACGCCGCCTGGCACGACCCCGGCACAAAGACCGTGCTCGGCAAGGTCTACCGCGAGGGCCCCGAGGCGCTGGCCGAGATCCTGCGCGACCTGGCCCTGCACCCGAACACCGCGCGCTTCGTCAGCTTCAAGCTGGCGCGGCACTTCGTCGCCGACGACCCACCGCCGGCACTCGTCGCAGAGATGGCCGCCAGCTGGCGCGACAGCGGCGGCGACCTGCCGCGCGTGCTGGCCACGCTGGTGCGTTCACCGCTGGCCTGGGGCGCCGCGCCGGCCAAGCTGAAGACGCCGGAAGAGTTCGTCATCAGCACGGCCCGCGTGCTCGGCCTGGGTGAACGGCCCTTCGAACGCGCGCCGGACGGCGGCCTGTTCCAGATGGGGCACCGGGTCGGCTCGGCGCCTTCACCGGCTGGCTGGCCCGACCGCGCCGAAGAGTGGCTGGGCCCCGATGCGGTCTGGAAGCGGGTGGAGTGGACGACGCGCATGGCCGACCGTGTCGGCCGGCAGATGGATGCGCGCGAGATCGGCCGGGCCAGCCTTGGCCCGCTGCTGCACGACGACACCGCCCGCGCCATCGAGCGCGCTGCCGACGGGCCGCAGGCGTTGGCGCTGTTGCTGATGTCGCCTGAGTTTCAGCGCCGCTGAAATGAAGCCCCCACGCTCGCTAGCGCTCGCTGCCCCCCGACGGGGCGCTTGCCTTCGACCGGCAGAGCCGGATCCGCGCAAGGCCTCGACGTCGCGACCGGCTTGTTTCCAAGGAGACCCTTCATGACAACCCGACGCCAACTTCTGCTCGCCGCGCTGAGCGGCGCCACCCTGGCCCCTGCCGCGCGCCTGGCTGTCGCCGCGCCGGCCACCGGTAGCGCCGGCGACCGCCGTTTCGTCTTCGTCATCCTGCGCGGTGGCATGGACGGGCTGCTCAGCGTGCCCGCCATCGGCGACCCGGCGTTTGCCGATGCCCGCGGCCCGCTGGCGCAATTCAACAGCCCGAACGGCGCGCCGCTACCGCTGGACGCCACCTTCGGGCTCAACCCGCTGCTGCCGCAGCTGCACGCGATGTACGGCCGCGGTGAACTGGCGGTGCTGCATGCGGTGGGGCTGCCGTACCGCGACCGCTCCCACTTCGATGCGCAACAGGTGCTCGAAAGCGGCGGCACGCGGCCCTACGAGCTGGCCAGCGGATGGCTCGGCCGCGCCATCACCGGTTCCGCGGGGTCGTCGCTCAAGGCCGTCGCGCTGGAGACCGCGGTGCCGCTGGTGCTACGTGGCAATGGCGGCAACATCGACGTCGACACCTGGGCGCCGTCGACGCTGCCCGAACCGTCGGCCGACCTGGTCCAACGGCTGGCCGCCCTCTACCGCAACGACCCCGCGTTGGCACAGGCGCTGGGGCGGGCTCGCGGGCTGCGCGACGAACCCGGCATGGCTGCCAACCCGGTGGGCATGGGCGGCGGCGGTGGCCGTGGTGCGGCCCTCACGCTGGCCCGCAAGGCCGCGGAATTTATGCAGCGCGGCTCGCAGGTCGCGGTGCTCGAACTGGGTGGCTGGGATTCGCATGCCAATGCCGGCAACCCGAACGGCGCGACCTCGAACACGCTGCGCACGCTGGACGCGATGCTCGATGCGCTGCGCGAGGGCCTGCTGCCGGATGACCTTTGGCAACGCAGCGTCGTCGTCGTGGCCACCGAGTTCGGCCGTGAAGTGGGCGTCAACGGCACGCTGGGCACCGATCACGGCACCGGTGGTGCGGCCTTCGTTCTGGGCGGCGCAGTGCGCGGCGGCCGAGTCATCGCCGACTGGCCCGGCGTGGCCAAGGCCGAGCGCAACGAGGGCCGCGACCTGCGCATCACCACCGACCTGCGTGCCGCGTTGCGGCCGTTGCTGTCGGAGCAGCTGCACGTCACCCGACGCGCGCTCGACAACACCGTGCTGCCCGGCAGCGCTGCGGTGGCGAGCCTCGACCTGCTGCGCGCCTGACAGCGCCGGCAGCGTGCGATGCTGCTGGCGCAGGCTGGCCGTGGTCCGGCTCGCTGGTCAGGCGGCGGCGCGTCTAGGCCTTTGCGGTCGCCGCCAGCAAACCGGCGATCTCGCGCGCCAACCGCGCGGCGGCACCGCGGTGGCGGGCCGCGAATTCGAGCGCACGGGCCGACATCGCCGCGCGTTCCGGGGTGGCCGCGATCTGCACCGCGGCTGACACCGCCGCGGGTAGATCCACCACCCGCTTGGCAGCGCCAGCGGCCAGCGCCAGCGCCGCCGCTTCGGCGAAGTTGAAGGTGTGCGGCCCCATCAACAACGGGCAGCCGCAGGCCGCGGCCTCGATCAGGTTCTGCCCGCCCAGCGGCGCGAAGCTGCCGCCGAGCAACGCGACGTCGGCGGCCGCGTAGTACAGCGGCATCTCCGAAAGGCTGTCGCCGAGCCAGACGTCTGCTTGCCGAGCCGGGTCCAGCGCGTCGCCGGGGGGTGCGTCGGCCCACGCGCTGCGTCGTCGCAGCGAAAAGCCCGACGCGGCAATCAGGCCCGCGACGTCGTCGAAACGCTGCGGGTGCCGCGGCACGATCAGCAGCATCGGCCTGGGCGATGCCAGCGCGCGCCAGGCTTCGAGCAACGGCGCTTCTTCGCCTTCGCGCGTGACGGCAGCCAGCACCACGGGCCTTGCAAGCGCAGCACGCCACGCCGCGCCCTGGGCCAGCAGGGCTGCGGATGGCGTCAGGTCGTACTTCAGATTGCCCACGACCTGCACCGACCGCGCACCGCTCGCGCGCAATCGGCGCGCATCGTCGTCGCTCTGCGCGAGCACGCGCGTGAAGGTGGCCAGCGCCGGGTGCATCAGCGCTGCCAGCCGCTGGCCCTTGGCAAAGCTGCGCTCGGACAAGCGCGCGTTGGCCAACACCATCGGCACGCCCTGCCGCTGCGCTTCGAACAGCAAATTCGGCCAGACCTCGGTCTCCATCACCACGCCCATCGCCGGGCGGTGCGCGCCCAAGAAACGCTGCACCGCACCGGGTGTGTCGTACGGCAGCCAGGCCTGCGCGTCACCGGCTTGAAGCAGCGCGACGCCCGCCTCGCGGCCGGTGGCGGTACCGTGGGTCAACAACAGGCGCAAACCGGGGACTTGTTCGCGCAGTGCCGTGATCAACGCCGCCGCGGCGCGGGTTTCGCCCAGCGACACGGCATGCAGCCAGACCCGCCCAGCGCTGGCATCGCGGCCCGCCCACCCCAGCCGTTCAGCCAGGAACGACCGGTACACCGGCTCGGCTGCACCGCGCCACCACAGCCGGGCGATGACCAGCGGCAGCGCCAGCCGCAGCAGCGTCGAATACAGCGCGCGGGCGATGGCCGTGCGCGGTTGCATGGCCAGATTCAGTGCGCCGACGCGCCCACCTTCGCGTCGGGCTTGACGCTGCGCAGCACGTCCATGAAGCGGGCCTCAATGCGGTGCAGCGCCGCTTCGGTGTGGCCTTCGAAACGCAGCACCAGCACCGGCGTGGTGTTGCTGGCGCGAATGAGGCCGAAGCCGTCGGCAAAGTCCACCCGCAGCCCGTCGATGGTGCCGATCTCGCCGCCTTCGAACTTCAACTCGCCGCGCTGCACCCGGGCCAGCAGTTCCGCCACCACCCGGTGGTGTTCGCCTTCTTCGCAGGACACGTTCAATTCCGGCGTGCTGAAGCTGGTGGGCAGTGCATCGAGCAGCGCGCTCGGGTTCTTCTCGCGCGAGAGGATCTCGAGCAGCCGCGCGGCGGTGTACATCGCGTCGTCGAAGCCGTACCAGCGCTCGCCGAAGAACAGGTGGCCACTCATCTCACCGGCGAAAGGCGCGTTGGTTTCCCTGAGCTTGGCCTTGATCAGCGAGTGCCCGGTCTTCCACAGCAGCGGTTTGCCGCCGGCTTCACGAATCGCCACCGGCAGGCGCTGCGAACACTTGACGTCGAAGATCACCGTGCCGCCCTTGTGGCGCTTCAGGATGTCGCGCGCGAACAGCATGATCTGGCGGTCGGGGTAGATGATGTTGCCGCCGGCCGTGACCACGCCCAGCCGGTCACCGTCGCCGTCGAAGGCCAGGCCGACTTCGGCGCCGGTGGCGTGCACGACCTTGATCAGGTCGGCCAGGTTCTCGGGCTTGCTCGGGTCGGGGTGGTGGTTGGGAAAGTCGCCATCAACCTTCGAGTACAGGTCGATCACTTCGCAGCCCAGCGCCTTCAGGATGCCCGGTGCACTGGCCCCGGGAATACCGTTGCCGCTGTCGCAAACCACCTTCATCGGCCGCGCCAGTTTCGCGTCGCCGACGATGCGCGCGGCGTACTCGGCGCGGATGTCCATCTTCGCGCTGCGGCCCTTGGCGCGGACGTAGTCCTCGCTGTCGATGCGCGCCTTCAGCTTCTGGATGTCGTCGCCGTAGATCGCGCGGCCGCCCATCACCATCTTGAAGCCGTTGTAGTCCTTCGGGTTGTGGCTGCCGGTGACCTGGATGCCGCTGGTACAGCCGACCTCGGCGCGCGTGGCGGCCACGTAGTACAGCATCGGCGTGGTGACGGCGCCGAGGTCGACCACGTCGAGCCCCGTGCTGACCAGCCCGCGGATCAATGCCGCCACCAGCCCCGGACCCGACACCCGCCCGTCGCGCCCCACCGCCACGGCCTTCAGGCCCTGCGCCACCGCCTCGCTGCCGAAGGCCCGGCCCAGGTGTTCGGCGAAGGTCTCGTCGATGTTTCTGCCGACCACGCCGCGGATGTCGTAGGCTTTGAAGACGGTCGGATCGGTTTTCATGCGTGCGAGTGGGGCAGTGGTGAGACCGGCGCGGATTCTAGGCAGCGCCCGTGCTGGCCACCCGGCGCGCCGGTTGTCGATCCATCGGACCGCAGCGGGCCGGCCGACCGGCACTTCCTACACTGCCGGACATGCAGATCGACCGCCACATGCTCCGCGAGTCCTGGCACTCCTGGCTCAGCAACGACAACCGCCCGCGCGCCGGCCCCTGGTGGCTGCAATGGGTGTGGACGCTGCTGTTCTGCGCCGCCGTGGCGCTGGGCTTCACGATCCTGGGCTTCTTCGCGTTCGGCAGCGGAAGCGGGGCCTGGCGCAACCTGCAGGGCTGGGGCCACTGGTACGGCAAGAACCTGATCGTCTCGCTGACCATCGGCGTGCTCGTTCACGCGATGTTCGACGGCGCTCGCGCGCTGGGCGCCACGCCACCGCGCATACGGCGTTGGAAACCGTGGCAACGCTCGCTGTTCTTCGGTGGTCTGCCTGTAGCGGGGATGCTGATCGGCTGGCCCCTGGGCGTGCATTTCGCGGGCGGCCACCTCAGCCGCTGGCTGTCCACTCCGGAGGGCGCCAACATCATCGCCGGCAGCGTGCTGGTGGGCCTGATGCTGTCGTTCCTGATGCACCACTGGTTCGGTGCCAAGGCGCGCCAGCTCGACGCCGAACGCCGCGCCACCGAGGCACAGTTGCGGCTGCTGCAAGGGCAAATCGAACCGCACTTCCTGTTCAACACGCTGGCCAACGTGCAGGCCTTGATAGACACCGACGTACCGCGCGCGCGGCAGATGCTGGAGAGCTTCACCGACTACCTGCGCTCGTCGCTCGGCACGCTGCGCGCCGAACGCGCCACGCTGGGCAGCGAACTGGGGCTGGCCGAGGCCTACCTGTCGCTGCTGAAGACACGCATGGAAGAACGGCTGAGCTTCGACATCACGAACGACCCCGCACTCAGCGCCACACCGCTGCCGCCGCTGGTGCTGCAACCGCTGGTCGAGAACGCCATCCACCACGGGCTGGAGCCGAAGCTGGATGGCGGCAGCGTACACATCGCGACGCGCACCGAAGGCCGGCAACTGGTGATCGAAGTCCACGACGACGGGCTTGGCCTGGCCGCACCGCAGCGCCACCGCCGCGGCGCCGGCATGGCGCTGGCCAACCTGCGCGAGCGGCTGGCGGCGCAGTACGGCGGCAGCGCCAGCCTGGATCTGGCCGATGCCATGCCGGGCACACGCGTCACGCTGCGGCTTCCGCTGGAGATGCCGGCATGAACGCGCGGGCCGAGCGCCGGGCCGCCCCAAGCCGGCCCGCCGTTCCCTTGGGGAACCGGCCGACGTACTCGTCGGACGAGGGGCTCGCATGACGACCGCATTGATCGCCGATGACGAGCCGCATCTGGCGCGTGCGCTGCAGACGATGCTGAGCACGCTGTGGCCCGAACTCCAAGTCATGGCCGTGGCGCGTAACGGCATCGAAGCCGCCGAAGCCATTGCCACCCTAAAACCCGACCTGGCCTTCCTCGACATCCAGATGCCGGGGCTGACGGGGCTCGAAGTGGCGCAGGGCATCGAGGGCCCCACGCGGGTCGTCTTCGTCACCGCCTACGACGAATTCGCCGTCACCGCCTTTGAGGCCGAAGCGCTGGACTACGTGCTGAAGCCGGTGAAGCAAGAGCGCCTGGCACGAACCGTCCATAGATTGCACCGCTCACTGGAGCAGCAGGTCGCGGAATCAGACACCGATGCGCGCCTGCTGGCCGCGCTGCAGCGGCTCGCGCCGGTTGCATCGCAAGCCGCCGAGCGCCTGCGCTGGGTGCGCGCCAACAGCGGCGAGATCACCCACCAGGTAGCGGTGGAGGACGTGCTGTTCTTCCGCGCCGACGACAAGTACACCTGTGTGCAGACGGCCGACGCCGAGCACCTGATCCGCACGCCCATCGCCGAGCTGGTGGCGCAACTCGACCCGCAGCAGTTCGTGCAGGTGCACCGCTCGACGGTGGTCAACCTCGCGTTCCTGGCCGGCACGCGGCGCGACGAAGCCAGCCGGTTGTTCCTGCGCATCAAGGGCCACCCGCACGAGCTGCCGGTCAGCCGCGCCTACGTGCATCTCTTCAAGGCGATGTAGGCGCACGCGGCGACGTTCAGGAACAGGTCCGAAAACGGCGAGTCATCGTCCACCCGCAGCCGACAATGCGGCGCATGGAACTCGATGCCGATGCCGCCTACCGGGTGCTGAAAGCGCGTGACGCGCGCTTCGACGGCCGCCTGTTCGTCGGGGTCACGTCGACGGGCGTCTACTGCCGCCCGATCTGCCGCGTGCGCACGCCCAAGCGCGAGAACTGCCGCTTCTTCGGTACCCGCGCACGGGCTGAGGCCGCGGCGTTCAGGCCTTGCCTGAAGTGCCGGCCGGAGATCGCGCCCGGGCTGTCGATGATGGATTCGTCGCTGGCGCTGGCCGACACCGCGGCGCGCTGGATGGACCACGCGGTGCACGCCGGCGAGCGCGTCGCGGTGCCGCGCATTGCCGAGCGCTTGGGCGTCACCGACCGCCACCTGCGCCGTATCTTCAGCGCCGCGCAGGGTGTGTCGCCGTTGGCCTACCTGACGACGCAGCGGCTGCTGCTGGCCAAGCAGCTGCTGACCGACACCGCCATGCCCGTCACGCAGGTGGCGTTGGCCAGCGGCTTCGACAGCCTGCGCCGCTTCAACGCCGCGTTCGTCGAACGCTACCGGCTCAACCCAAGCCAGTTGCGGCGCGAGCGCGGCGAGAACAGCGCAAACGACGCCCCGTTGAAACTGGCCTACCGGCCGCCCTACGATGTCGAGTCGATGCTCGGCTTCTTGGCGCGCCGGGCGTTGCCAGGTGTCGAAGTGGTCGATCTGCCGACGAACACGCTGCGCCGCACCGTCGTGTTGCTGCACCGCGGCCAGCCGCTGGCTGGCTGGGTGTCGGTGCGCTTCTTACCCGGACGCAACGAGGCGCATGTGCACACCGCGCCGCAACTGGCGCCGGTGCTGGGTGCGCTGATGCAGCGGATGCGGCAAACCTTCGATCTGGACGCCGACCCGGCGCGCATCGACCCGGTGATGGCGCTGCTGCCGGTGCCGCCACGCGCCGGTCTGCGGCTGCCGGGCAGCACGTGCGGCTTCGAGGCCGCGGTGCGGGTGGTGCTCGGCCAACAGGTCACGGTGGCCGCGGCGCGCACGCTGGTCAAGCGACTGGTCGAGCGCTTCGGCACGCCGATCGAAACGCCCTTCGCGGACCTGTTTCGGTGCTTCCCCGACGCCGCGACGCTGGCCGCTGCCGACGCGGACGTCATCGGCAAGCTCGGCATCGTTCGCCAGCGCGTTCGCGCGCTGCAATCTCTGGCCACTGAAGTGGCTGAAGGTCGCATCGAGTTGCACCGCGGCGCGGCGCTCGGGCCCACGCTCGACGCGCTGCGCGCCTTGCCCGGCATCGGCGAATGGACCGCGCAGGTGATCGCGATGCGCGCGCTGGCCTGGCCTGATGCCTGGCCCACCACCGACATCGGTTTGATGAACGCGCTGGGCACGCGCGACGCCCGGCTCGTCGCTGCTCAAGCCGAAACCTGGCGGCCGTGGCGGGCCTATGCCGTGATGCGCCTGTGGCACCACCTGGAGACCGGAACATGAAACTCTCTGACACCCCCACCGCGCTCGTCGCGCAGTGCCGCATCGAGAGCCCGCTGGGCCCGCTGAGTTTGGCTGCCACCGAGCACGGGCTGGCCGCGGCGTGGTTCGATGCGCAGAAGCACCACCCGGGCGAGATGGACCTGCCCGAGTTGCCGGAACACCCGCATCTGGCGCTGGCAGCCGACGAGTTCGCCGCGTACTTTGGCCATGCGCAGACAGCGTTCAGCGTGCCGCTGGACCCGCAAGGCTCGCCCTTCCAGCAGGGCGTGTGGCGGCTGCTGCTGACGATCGCGCCGGGCCGGCTGGCGACCTACGGCCAACTGGCGCGCCAGCTCGGCCGGGCCGATGGCGCACGCGCGGTCGGCAGCGCCGTTGGGCGCAACCCGATCGCGATCATCGTGCCCTGCCACCGCGTGGTCGGGCATGACGGTGCACTGACCGGTTATGCCGCCGGGCTGCCGCGCAAGGAGTTTCTGCTGCGGCACGAGGGCGTGCTGCAGATCAGGGCGCCGATGAAGACGCAGACCCAGGCCGCCTCGTTGTGACTGGCGGCGATCTGACCCGGCTGGTCGCGCTCAGCGCCCTGTGGGGCGGCTCTTTCCTGTTCATGCGGCTGGCGGTGCCCGAGTTCGGGCCGGCCGCCTTAGTCTTCGTACGCGTGGCCGGCGCGGCAGCGCTGCTGATGCCGTGGCTGCTGTGGCGCGGCGAAGCGGCGGCCTTGCGTGCGCACTGGAAGCCGATTGCACTCGTCGGCCTCGTCAACACGGCGGTGCCGTTCACGCTGTTCGCGGTGGCGGCGCTGGCGCTCGGCGCCGGGTTGATGGCGGTGTTCAACAGCACCGCGCCGTTGTGGACGGCGCTGATCGCATGGGCGTGGCTCGGTCAACGGCCGGGCCTGTGGCCTGCGGTCGGGCTGGGGCTGGGACTGGCGGGCGTGACCGGGCTGAGCTGGGACAAGGCGCAGCTGCAAAGCGGCGGGCTGCCGATCAGCCCAGCGTTCGGCATCGCCGCCTGCCTGGCCGCGAGCGTGTTGTACGGCCTGGCCGCCAACCTGGCCAAGCGCCGCCTGGTCGGGGTGCCCCCGTTGGCGGTGGCGGCAGGCAGCCAGGTCGCATCCGCGTTGTTGATGGCCGTGCCGGCGCTGTGGTTCTGGCCGGCGTCGGTCCCCAGCGCCACCGGCTGGGCCAGCGCCGCGGTGCTGGCGCTGGCCTGCACCGGGCTGGCCTACGCGCTGTACTTCAGGCTGATCGCCGATGTCGGCGCGACCAAGGCGGTGTCGGTGACCTTCCTCATCCCGGCCTTCGCAATGGCATGGGGGGCGCTGGTCCTCGGCGAGGTGCCGACCCCTGCGATGCTGATGGGCTGCACGGTGATCCTGCTCGGCACCGCGCTGTCGACCGGGCTGCTGCGGCCCGGTTCCTGGCTTCAGCGAAAGCGGCTCTGAGGCACCACGCGCAGTTCACCCGGCAACGCGCCGATGTAGTCGGCCATGACCTTGAGTTCCTTGCGCGAGAACGGCTTGACCTGCGCGCTCATGATGCCGTTGGCCCGGCCGACCTGCGGGTTCTTCTCGGTGCCGTAGGCGCGCAGCGTGGCATACAGGTAGTCGGCGTTCTGGCCGGCGATCTTCGGGTAGGCGGGGGCGATCGGCTTGCTGAAGTTCACGCCGTGGCACGACACGCAGGCACCCTTGGTCAGCAGCGCCGCCACTTCGGCGTTGGGCGCGGCCGCCGGCTGCTCGGACACCGGCTTGACCATCGAGGCGCCGTCCTGCTCGTAGAAGGCGGCCAGGTTGGCCATCTCGGCGTCGCTCAGCTCGGAAGCGATGCCACGCATGGTGGGGTGTTTGCGCTCGCCCTTCTTGTAGGCATTGAGCGACGCGACGATGAAAGCCGCGTTCTGGCCGGAGATCTTCGGAACCTTGTAGACCTCGGGGAAGCTGGCCTGGTAGCCGTGGATGCCGTGGCAGCCGATGCACGTCGCGGCGCGCTGCTGGCCGGCAGCGATGTCGGCTGTCTGGGCCTGGGCCGGCATGAAGAAGGTTGTGGCCAGAGCCAGCAGAAGGGTGTTCGCGGTGGTCATTTCGTAGAGGGCGTGTCGAGGTGGAAAACGCGGCGGCCAACCTGTGAATTATAGGGTGCCCCCTATACTGGAATGCACCCTCAGCCACCCCAAACCTCTATGGCGCAGCCCTGCGGCGGCGCCTTTCTTCACGATGAAATTCCAGGGCTCCGAGAACTACATCGCCACCGACGACCTGATGCTGGCCGTCAACGCCGCGCTCACCCTCAAGCGGCCGCTGCTCGTGAAGGGCGAGCCGGGCACCGGCAAGACGATGCTGGCCGAAGAGGTCGCCACCGCGCTCGGCATGCCGCTGATGCAGTGGCACATCAAGAGCACCACGAAGGCGCAGCAAGGCCTGTACGAGTACGACGCGGTGAGCCGGCTGCGCGACAGCCAGCTCTCGGGCCCGGAAGAGGTGGCGCGGGTGCGCGACATCCGCAACTACATCATTCGCGGCGTGCTGTGGCAGGCCTTCACGGCCGAGCAACCGGTGGTGCTGCTGATCGACGAGATCGACAAGGCCGACATCGAATTTCCGAACGACCTGCTGCGCGAGATCGACCGGATGGAGTTCTACGTCTACGAGACGCGTGAACTGGTCAAGGCAGTGCATCGCCCACTGGTCTTCATCACCAGCAACAACGAGAAGGATCTGCCGGACGCGTTCCTGCGCCGCTGCTTCTTTCACTACATCAAGTTCCCCGATGCCGACACGATGCAGCGCATCGTCGACGTGCATTTCCCCGGGCTGAAGAAGCAGTTGTTGTCGGCCGCGATGAAGGTGTTCTTCGACATCCGCAACCTGCCGGGGTTGAAGAAGAAGCCGAGTACCAGCGAGCTGCTCGACTGGCTCAAGCTGCTGGTGGCGGAAGACATTCCGCTCGAAGCGCTGCAAAGCAGGGACGACCGCGTCGCCGTGCCGCCGCTGGTGGGTGCGCTGCTGAAGAACGAGCAGGACGTGACGCTGTTCGAGAAGCTCGTGTTCATGCAGAAGCACAACCGGTAGGTCCGCGTGGGCTGGCCCGAACCGGTGACGCTGACGGGGCCGCACGCGCGGCTCGAACCGCTGTCCGCTGCGCACCACGACGCGCTGTGCCAGGCCACGCGCGACGGCGAACTGTTCAAGCTCTGGTACACGAACGTTCCCTCGCCCGAGGCCATGGCTGTCGAGATCGAGCGCCGCCTGAAGCTGCAAGCAGCGGGCTCGATGCTGCCCTTCACCACGCTCGATGCGCGCGGCCGGGTGATCGGCATGACGACTTACATGAACATCGACGCCGTCAACCAGCGCGTCGAGATCGGCAGCACCTGGACGGCCGCTTCGATGCAGCGCTCGGCCTTCAACACGCAGTGCAAGCGGCTGTTGCTGGGGCACGCCTTCGAGACACTCGGCTGTATCGCCGTCGAGTTCCGCACCCACCGGCTCAACACCCGCAGCCGGCGCGCGATCGAACGCCTCGGCGCACAACTCGACGGCATGCTGCGCGCGCATGTGCTCGACCGCCAGAGCGCGGTGCGCGACACCGCGGTCTACAGCATCACGGCACCCGAGTGGCCGTCGGTGAAATCGCACCTGGATTGGCAGTTGATCAAGCCGCGCTGAGAACGGCGCTTCCAACAAGACAAGCACGCATATGGCCAAGAAGAAGACCTTTACCGCCCTGGACCTGTGGCGGGTGCAGCGCATCGCCGACCCGAGCCTGTCCCCGGATGGCGCACAGGTGGTCGCGGCCGTCAGCTCGTACTCGATGGCGGACAACAAGTCTTCGGCTGCGCTGTGGCTGCTGTCCACGCTGGGCGGCACGCCTCGGCAGCTGACGACCGGCGGCGAGAAGGACGGCCACCCGCAGTGGAGCCCGCGCGGCGACCTGATCGCCTTCACCGCCAAGCGCGAACAACAAGGCGCGAAGGACGACGAGTCGCAGCTCTACCTGATCGCGCCCGACGGCGGCGAAGCGCGGCGCGCGGCGACCGTGGCCACCGGGGTCGAGGGCTTTCGCTGGTTGCCCGACGGCAGACGGCTGGCTTTCATCTCCTGGGTGCGCCCGGGGCTGAGAGGCAGCGCCGCACAGGCCAAGGCGCACAAGGAATTCAAGTTGCGCAAGGAGACCGGCTACGTCACCTCGCAAGCGCAGTACCGCTTCTGGGACCACAACCTGCCGATGGAGCGGGTCGCACGGCTGCATCTGCTTGAACTCGGCGGCAAGGGCACCGGCAACAACCCCGGCAAGGTCCGTGACCTGTTCGAAGGCACCGACTACGAGCTGACGCGCGCCGACCCCGATGCGAATGACTTCGATGTGTCACCTGACGGCAAACGCATCGTCTTCGCTTTCGACCCGGCCCAGGAAAAGCGCAGCGACGGCCGCTTCGCGCTGGCCGAGATCGAGCTGAAGAGCGGGCGCTTCAAGGTCGTCGCGCAGCAAGACGAGTGGGACTTCAGTGCGCCACGCTACAGCCCGGACGGCGCGCGCATCGCCTTCCTGGCCAGCCACCAGGGCAAGAAGCACACGATGCCATCGCTGATGGCGATCTGGCAGCGCGCAGCCGGTACCTGGGAGCTGGTCAGCGCCGAGTGGGACCGCGAAGCAACCGCCCCGCTGCAATGGGCCGAAGACGGCGGCGCATTGCTGTTCACGGCGGAAGACCGGGGCCGCAAACACCTGTGGCGCTTCGACCTGACCACGCGCCAGGCGGCGGTGGTGGTGGCCGGCGGCCATGTCGCCAGTTTCGACAGCGCGGCGGGCACGCTGGTCACGCTGGCCGACACGGCCAGCAACCCGGCGCGGCTGTTCGCGCACCGCGCCGATGGCTCGGCAGCCCGCCGCATCGAAACCTTCAACGACGCGTTGCTCGCCCCGTTCGCCTTCGGCGCGGTCGAGGAGATGTGGGTCACCGGCGCCTTGGGCGACCAGGTCCAGGTCTGGCTGACCTACCCGCCGGGCATGGACCCGAAGAGCGCAAAGAAGAAGACGCCGCTGTTGCAGAACATCCACGGCGGCCCCCACACCGCGCCCGGCGACAACTGGCACTACCGCTGGAATACACAGGTCTTCGCCGCGCAGGGCTACGTGGTCGCGGGGGTCAACTACCACGGCAGCAGCAGCTTCGGGAATGCCTTCCTCGACAGCATCACGCAACGCTGGGGCGAGCTGGAGACGGTCGACGTCGAGGCCGCCACCAACGCGCTGTTGAAGAAGCCCTGGGCCGACAAGCGGCGGGTGTTCGCCTCCGGCGGCAGCTACGGCGGCTTCATGGTGGCGTGGCTGAACGGCCACCTGAAACCGGGGCGTTATGCCGCCTACATCTGCCACGCCGGGTGTTTCGACTGGGTCGGCATGTTCGCCGACGACGCCTACCACTGGCACCCCAAGGAGCTGGGCGCCTGGTACTGGGACGACATGGCCAAGGTGCATGCGCAGAGCCCGCATGCCTTCGCCAAACACTTCGCCACGCCGACGCTGGTGATCCACGGCGCACTCGACTACCGCGTGCCCGACGCGCAGGGGCTCGCCTACTACAACACCCTCAAGGCACGGGGTGTGGATGCGCGGCTGGTCTGGTTCCCCGATGAGAATCACTGGATCTTGAAGCCGCGCAACAGCAAGCTCTGGTACGACGAGTTCTTCGGCTGGCTGAAGCGGCACGACACCGGAGCACGATGATGTCCCCCACCGCTCGCAACACGCTCGTAACGATGGCTTTGTGGGCAGCCTGTGCGCTGCCCGCCGCGGCAGCGAGCACCACGCTGTACGACGCCAGCACCGGCGGCTTGCCCAGCGCTCAGGGCTGGACGGTGCTGGCCGCGGGCGCGCCAGCCGCGCAAGGCGTGGCCAGCGGGCTCTACAGCCTGGACACTACCGGCGCGGGTGTCGGGCTGTATGGCAACGGCCGTCTGTCCCCGGTTGCGCTGGACACCGCCATCGGCTTCGACCTCAGCTTCTCGCTGCGCGTGCTGGGCGAGTCCCACACCAGCACCAACCGCGCCGGCTTCTCGTTTCTGATGCTCGGCAGCAACCCGACCCAGGGCCTCGAACTCGGGTTCTGGTCGGGCAACGTCTGGGCACAGGATTACGTGCCCGCCGACCCCGACCGCTTCGTACACGGCGCCGATGCCGCTTTCGACACCACCGCAGCGTTGCAGACCTACACCCTGGCCGTGCGCAACCAGCAATTCACGTTCAGCGCGGGCGCCACGCTGCTGCTGTCGGGCAGCCTGCGTAACTACACCAACGAAGGTGCGCCGTACACGACGCCGAACTTCCTGTTCTTCGGCGACAACACGACCCGTGGCGCGGCCTCGGTGCAGATCGGCCAGATGACGATCACGCCGGTGCCCGAGCCGGCCGCGTCAGCGCTGCTGCTCGTCGGCCTGGCCGTGCTGGCGTGGCGCGTGCCGCGCCCGCGCCGCGGCAGCTGACGACCCCCAGGCCCGGGCGGGGGGGGCGGGCGGTCACGTATACACTGGCCGTATATCCTCAACCCGCCACGAGCGAGGCGCCGATGGCCGACACCACCACCGTATTCCAGTCCGGCAACAGCCAGGCCGTGCGCCTGCCCAAGGAGTTCCGCTTCAAGAGCAAGACGGTGGAGATCTTCCGCCGCGGCGACGAGGTGGTGCTGCGCGAGAAGCCGCGCACCTTGGGTGACGTGCTGCGCAGCCTGCCGCCTGTCACACCCGAGATGGACGCCGAGATCCAGGCGATCTTCGCGGCCGGCCGCGACAAGCGCCTGCCCGACGAGCGCAACTGGGCTGCGCTGTGGGGCGAGGAGCCTGCCGGCAAACCGCCCCTGCGCGCACCCGCCAAGAAGCGCCGGCCGCCGGCTGCACGCTAAGCGGCGATGCGTTTTCTGCTCGACACCGACACCCTTAGCTTCATCGCCCGGGATGCCAGCCCCGCGCTGATGCAGCGCGTAGGCGCCATCGCCCAAGCCGATCTGGGGATCTCCGTCGTGACCCGAGGCGAGGCCGAGTTCGGCCTCGCTGCCCGACCGCCCAAGCGCGCGACGCTCAACCGCATGCGGGCTTTGATGGACACACTCCCCACCCTGGCGCTGGCCGCCGACGCCATCGCGCACTACGTGGCGCTGCGGCGCAAGCTCGAGGCCGGTGGCACCCCGATCGGCGCCAACGACATGTGGATTGCGGCGCATGCGCTGAGCCAGGGAATGACGCTGGTGACGAACAACGAACGCGAGTTCCGCCGGGTACCGGGGCTCCAGATCGAGAACTGGCTGCGCTGACCCCAGCGATGGAGCCCACATGCTGATCGACTTCTTCTACACCCTGCGCGCCGCCAAGCTGAAGGTCTCGGTGCGCGAGTACCTCACGTTGCTCGAAGCCATCAAGGCCGGTGTGATCGACGGCGATGGCGGGCCTTCGGTCGACAAGTTTTACTACCTCGCCCGCACCGCGCTGATCAAGGACGAGGTCCACTACGACAAGTTCGACCGCGCCTTCGCGGCCTACTTCAAGGGCGTCGAACTGCTCACCGACTTCACGCAGGAAGTGCCGCTGGACTGGCTGCGCAAGACCCTCGAACTCGAACTCAGCCCCGAGGAGAAGGCGGCGATCGAGAAGATGGGTTGGGACGAGTTGATGGAGACGCTGAAGAAGCGCTTCGAGGAACAGAAAGAGCGCCACGAGGGCGGCAACAGGATGATCGGCACCGGCGGCACCAGCCCCTTCGGTGCCTACGGCTACAACCCGCAGGGTATCCGCATCGGCCAAGCGAGCGGGCGCAACAAGAGCGCGGTGAAGGTCTGGGACCAGCGCGCCTACAAGGATTACGACGACACCAAGGAACTCGGCACCCGCAACATCAAGGTGGCGTTGCGCCGGCTGCGCCGTTTTGCGCGCGAAGGCGCGGCCGAGGAACTCGACCTCGACGACACCATCCACAGCACCGCGGCGAATGCCGGGCTGCTCGACATCAGAATGGTCCCCGAACGCCACAACAAGGTGAAAGTGCTGTTGCTGATGGACGTCGGCGGCACGATGGACGAACACATTCACCGCGTCGAGGAACTTTTCTCGGCAGCCAAGTCCGAGTTCAAGCACCTCGAATTTCTCTACTTCCACAACTGCGTTTATGACTTCATGTGGAAGAACAACCGCCGCCGCTTCAGCGAAAAGTTCGCCACCTGGGACGTGATCCGCAAGTTCAACAAGGACTGGAAACTGATCTTCGTCGGCGACGCCACGATGAGCCCTTACGAAATCATCCAACCCGGTGGCAGCGTCGAATACAACAATGAAGAGCCCGGCGCCGAATGGCTGCAACGCCTGACCAACGCCTTCCCCAAATTTGCCTGGATCAACCCCGAGCCGCAGGGCGTATGGCAGTACCGGCAAAGCATTTCCGTCGTCCAGCAGCTGATGAAGCAGCGCATGTTTCCGCTCACCCTGGCCGGGCTGGACTCGGCGATGCGCCTGCTCACCAAATGACCTTCCGCGCGGCGGTTGCCGCCGCGCGTCGCGGGTCTTCGGCGCTTGCCGCCGTGCTCTGCCTGGCCTCGGCGATGCTGAGCGGCTGCTCGATGTTTCCGAAGACGGCCGGCACCGCCCCTGGGCCGGCTGCGGCTGCGGCTGCTGCGTCCGCACCTGCATTGCCATCCGCCGTGCGCGTGGAAATCGACGCGCCGGGTAACCTCAAGGCGTTGCTAGAACGCCACCTCGACCTGGTCCGCCTGGGCCGCATCGACCGTGCGGATGTCGACGAGAGCGAGTGGTCGCGGTTGATCGACGCCACCCCCGCGCAGGTACGCGACCTGTTGCAGACCGAGGGCTACTTCAAGCCCACCGTCGGCATGGAGCGCGAACGCGACAGCGTGCGTCTGTCGGTCGACCCGGGCCAGCGCGCGCGCATCGGCAGGGTCACCTTCGAGGCCCAGGGCGCGTTGCAGGAGGACGCCGAACGCGGCGACAGCTACGCCGCCGGCACGCGGGCCGCGCTGCGCAGCACGTGGGGGCTGCCGGCGGGCGCCGACTTCACCAACGCCGAATGGAGCAGCGCCAAGGCCAACGCCTTGGCGCGGCTGCGCGCGGCCGGCTATGCCACCGCCAGCTGGGTCGGCACCGGTGCCGAGCTCGACCCTGCCACACAGGAGGTACGGCTGTTCGTCGTGGCCGACAGCGGTCCGCTGTTCCGCATGGGCGACTTGTTGGTCGAAGGCCTGGTCAGCCAGGACGGCGAGACCGTGCGCAACCTGGCCAACACGCGGCGCGGCGCCCCCGCCACCGAATCGTTGCTGCTCGACTTCCAGGACCGGTTGCAGAAGTCGGGCCTGTTCGAAGCCATCAGCGTCACGCTCGCCCCCGCCCCCGAGAAAGCCGCATCGGCGCCCGTGCTGGTACGGCTGCGCGAGGCGCCGTTGCAGGTCTGGACTTTCGGCCTCGGCATCAGCAACAACGCCGGGCCGCGGGCATCGGTCGAACATGTCTGGCGGCGGGTGTTCGGGTACGCCGCGACCTCGCGCAACAAGCTCGAATGGGGCCAGAAGCGCCAGGCCTGGGAGGGCGAAGTGAGTGGCATGGTCGGCCCGGGCCTGTACCGCAACCTGGTCGGCGGCGCGATCGAGAATCTCGAGACCGACTCCGACACCGTGCTGTCGCAGCGCCTGCGCATCGGCCGCGCACAGGACACACCGCGGCTGGAGCGGCTGTTCTTCGCCGAGGCCGAACGTTCGGTGCGCACGCCGGCCAACGGCGACCGCGCGACAACGCTCGCGCTGTCCGGCAACTTCCACGGCGGCTGGCGCGACCTGGACAGCGTGATCCTGCCAACCCAGGGCGCCACGCTCGCCGTCCAGGTCGGCCTGGGGCAGTCACGCAGCACCGCCGCCGAGAGCGGGCCGTTCTCGCGCACCTATGGGCGGCTGGTCGGCTACCGGCCGCTGGGTGCTTCCTGGTACGGCCAGGCGCGCATCGAACTGGGCCGCTTGTTCGCCAAGAGCACGGTGACGGCGCCTGATTCGCAGCTCTTCCGCGCCGGCGGCGACGAATCGGTGCGCGGCTACAGCTACCGCAGCCTGGGGCCCCTCGTCGACGGCTCGGTCGGTGGCGGCCGGGTGCTCATGACGGGCAGTCTGGAGGTCGGGCGCCCGATCAGCCGTGACCTGCCTTCTGTCTGGGGTGCGGCCTTCATCGACGCCGGCAATGCCGCCGACAGCATGCGCAACCTCGACGCGGTCGTCGGTTACGGTCTCGGTGTGCGCTGGCGCAGTCCGGTCGGCCCGCTGCGGCTGGACTACGCGTGGGCGCACGAAACCAAGAAGGGCCGGCTGCACTTCAGCGTCGGCATTGCGTTCTGAGCGCGCCGTGATGGACCAGCCCGCGTCGACGCCCGAACCCCCAGCCACGCCGGCAACCGACGCTGCCGTGGTGCGTGCGCGGCCGTGGGCCACCTTGGGGCGGCTGCTGGTGCCGCTGGCCATCGTGCTCGGGCTACTGGTGCTGCTGGTGGGGGGGATTGCCTTTGCAGTGCGCTGGGTGCTGTTCACCGAACCTGGCACGCAGTGGGTGCTGGGCCGCGTGCCCTACATCGAGTCGAAGGGTGTCAAGGGTGCGCTGTTCGGTGCCAATTGGCAAGCCGAGCGGCTGAAGTTCAGCTGGGCCGGCGGCAAGTCCTCCCTGCTGCTCGAAGACGTCTCGGCCGAAGGTTTCAGCTGGTCGTGGCAGCCGGTCGCCGCCACGTGGCTCGGCCTGGACGGGCAACGCATGACCGTGCGCAAGGCAACGTGGGCCAGCGGCCCGCCTTCGGCCACGCCGTTTAAGCTGCCGGGCAGCCTGGCGCTGCCGATCCAGCTGCAGCTCAAGGAAGTACGGGTCACCGAACTGCGCGTCGACCAGCTCGAACCGTTCCGCGACGTCGCCCTCGATGGCGTGATGCTGGACAACCGCGCGGGTGCCGCACACGCCGTGACGGCCCTGCGCGGGCGCTGGCAGGGTTATGCCCTCGAAGGCGCAGCGCAGGTGGGCCACGCCGCACCACTGACGCTGCTGGCGCGGCTCAACGTCACCCCCGCCGAGGCGCCAGCGTCGGCCAACGACAGCCGTGTGCGCTGGGCCATGGTGATGCGCGCCGCAGGCCCGCTGGCGGCCTTTACGCTCGATGCGACGCTGCGCGGCGCACCCAAGCGGGGCCGCCCGCCGCCGGCCATCGACCTGCGCGCGGAGGTGCGGCCCGAGCAAGCCTGGCCATTGGGCACGCTGAACGCGCGCACCGACGAGCTCGATCTCGCCGAGCTGCACCCGGCAGCGCCACAGACGCGGTTGTCGGGGACCGCCGAAGCCGTCACGCGCGGCACCAACCAGCCGCTGTCGGCGGCGGTGAAGCTGGCCAACGCCACACCGGGCCGCTGGAACGAACGCCGGCTGCCTGTCGCACGTGCCGAGTTGTTGTTCACCGGCAGCCTGACCCAGCGCGACCGGATCGAGGTGCCGCGCTTCGAGATCCAGCTCGCCGACGCCACGCGCGCCGCCGGCATCGTGCGCGGCAAGGCGCTGTGGGCATCGCACAGTCTGGTCGTCGAAGGCCAACTCGAAAACCTCAGCCCACAACGGCTCGATGGCCGCGCCGCGGCGATGAGCCTGTCGGGGCCGCTGACGGTCACGGTGGCCGGCCTGCGGTCGCCCGACCCCGCCGCCACGACCACCGCACCGGCGTGGCGCGTGGACGCGCAGCTCGCACTGGAAGGGCGCTTCGACCGCCGCCCGCAGGCGGTGACTTTGCAGCTTGCCGGCCAAGCCGATGCGCTGGGGGTGTCGATCGAGCGTGCCCGTGCCACGTCGGGCGGCGCCACGGCCGAAGCTGCCGCCACGCTGAAGCGCCAGCCGCGCGGGGAGTGGTCGCTGGTGACGGCAGGCACGCTGGTTGACTTCGACCCCGTGCCGTGGTTTCCCGGCGATGCCGGCGGCGCCTGGCGGCAGGGGCCGCACCGGTTGTCCGGCAGCTGGCAGTTCGACGCGCGGCTGCCGGCCGGTGCGCAGAACCTCGCACTGCTGGCGTTGCTGCCGCGCATGGCCGGCAACGGCACGCTGCGCTTCAGCGAATCGGTGCTGGCCGGCGTGTCGTTGCAGGCCGAGGTGGCCCTTGGCTACAAACCGGCCGCGGCGTCGGTCGCCGCCGCCGGCACGCTGGATGCCGACCTGCGCCTCGGCGGCAACCGGCTCGTGCTCGAAGGCCGTGGCGACCCCGCCAGCAATGGCCGGACCGACCGCCTGCGCGCTGAACTGAGCGCTGAGAACCTGGGCACGCTGGCGCCGATGGCACGGCTGAACCCGGCGCTTGCCGATTGGCTGCCGCGACAAGGCAGCGCCGTCGGTACCGCAACGGCGGCTGGCCGTTGGCCCGATTTGCGCAGCGAAGGCCAGCTCAAGTTGCGGCAACTGCTGGTCGGCTCCCTTGGCGTGGCCCGCGGCAGCGCCGACTGGAAGCTGGACACCGGCGGCGGCCAGCCGCTGGCCTTGCAGCTCGATTTGACCGACCTGCGCTGGGGCGTGGCACCGCGCCAACAGCGCGTGCAAAGCTTGCACGGCGAAGTGAGGGGCACGATGGCCGATCACCGCATCGAAGTCACCGCTACGAGCCCGGCGGCTCCGCCCGCCGCCACCGGCCGCTTTCTCGGCTTGCAGACGCAGGCCGGCACGCGCGCTTCACTGCTGGCGCAGGGCGCGTGGACGCGTGAAGCGGGCGGCGGCGGGCGCTGGATGGCGCGGGTCGAGCGGCTGTTGCTCGGGGCATGGGATGGCCGGGAAACCGCACTGACGGCGCCGGGGCCGGCCGCGGCGGCCGCTTCGGCAGCGCCCATCGCTGCCTCGACCGCGCCGATGCCGCTGGCGTGGGTCGACGCCCGCGACCTGCGCGCCGAGCTGCGCTTCAACCCGGAAGGCGACCTGACGCTCGTCACCGCCGAGCCCGGCCGGGTGCGCCTGGCCGACACCGCCACGCTGCGCTGGGACGCGGTGCGGCTGGACTTCAGCACCGCCGAGCCGCGCATCGAGCTGCGTGCCGATGTCGAGCCCTTTGCCGTGGCGCCGCTGCTGGCCCGGCTGCAGCCGGGCATGGGTTGGTCGGGCGACCTGAAGCTCGGCGCCCGCATCGTGGTCAACGCCGCCGAGCGCATGCAGGTTGAAGCGACCTTCTCCCGCCAGGACGGTGACCTGCACGCGGCCAGCGGCGACGGCCTGCTGCTGCTGGGGTTGACCGACCTGCGCGGTGCATTGACCGCCCGCGACGGCACCTGGGCCTTCGAGTTCGACGCCGCCGGCCGCAGCCTGGGCGCGGTGCGCGGCAGCCTGCGCGCACGGACCGCACCCGAGCGGCGCTGGCCCGACAACGACGCGCCGGTCGACGGCAGCCTGAAGCTGCGGGTCGCCGACATCGGCATCTGGAACAACTTCCTGCCGGTCGGCTGGCGGCTGGCCGGCGAGTTGGCTGCCGAGGCCGGCATCAGCGGGCGCTTCGGCGAACCCAAGTACACCGGGCAGGTCAGCGGGCAGAAGTTGTCGGTGCGCAACCTGCTGCAAGGCGTCAACGTCACCGACGGCGACGTGGCCGTGCGGCTCGACGGCGACAGCGCACGTATCGAGCGCTTCACGCTGCGGGGCGGTGAAGGCACGCTGTCGCTGACGGGCGGGGCCGACTTCACCGCGGGCCAGGCGCGGGTGAGCGCGGTGGCGCAGCGCTTTCGCGTGCTCGGCCGGGTCGACCGGCAGCTCACCGTCAGCGGCCAGGCCGAGATGGTGGTCGGCGAAGAATCGCTCAAGGTCAACGGCCGCGTCGTTGCCGACGAAGGCTTCTTCGACATCACGCGCTCCGACGCGCCGTCCCTCGACAGCGACGTCAGCGTGCGCAGTGCCGAGCCACAGCCGACTGAAGCGGACGCAGCCGCGCAGCCGCGCGCCAGACGCGACGTGCAGGTCGCGCTAGTCCTGGATATGGGCAACAACCTGCGACTCCGCGGACGCGGCCTGGACGCGGGGCTGCGCGGCCAGTTACGGGTGACCACGCCCGGTGGCCGGCTGGCTGTCAACGGCACCATCACCACCGACGGCGGCACCTACGCGGCCTATGCGCAGAAACTGGAAATCGAACGCGGCCTGGTGGCCTTCAGCGGCACGCTCGGCAACCCACGCCTGGACGTGCTGGCGCTGCGCCCGAACATCGACATGCGCGTCGGCCTGGCGATCACCGGCAACCTGCTGACACCGCGCGTGCGCCTCTTCAGCGAACCCGAAATGAGCGACAGCGAGAAGATGAGCTGGCTTCTGCTGGGGCGCGCCAGCGACGGCCTGGGCCGCAACGACACGGCGCTGATTCAGCGCGCCGCCCTGGCCCTGCTGGCCGGCGAAGGCGAAGCACCCACCGAAACGCTGCTGAAGAACCTGGGTATCGACGACCTGTCGCTTCGCCAGGCCGATGGCGACGCCCGCGAGACCGTCATCACCCTCGGCAAGCAACTGTCGCGGCGCTGGTACCTGGGCTATGAGCGCGGCGTCAATGCCACCACCGGCACCTGGCAGTTGATCTACCGCATCGCCCAGCGCTTCACGCTGCGCGCGCAGTCGGGGCTGGAGAACTCGCTCGACGCGATCTGGGTCTGGCGCGTCGGCGAAAGCCCGGAGCCCACCGAACCCGCGGACCAGCGCGTGAGAAAATCCGTTCCGCTCCGGCCGTAGTTCAACGGATAGAACGGGCGCCTCCTAAGCGCCAGATACAGGTTCGATTCCTGTCGGGCGGGCCAGGCTGCATGTCAGCCCGGCACCATGCCCCGGAGCCGTTCACCCGGTCACAACGCCACCTTGCCGATGCCCGACCACCAGTGCGACCGGGTCGTCTCCAGCCGCTGCCGGGCATTGAACTCGTCGAGCCGGCGCAGCTCGCGCATCACAGCCGGCGGAAAACCGCGCCGGCTGCCGCGGCGGTCGTGGATCAGGTCGTCCAGCGCCTGCCGGCTCAGTTCGGCATCGGGCCAACACCACGACAAGCGGTTGGCCACACGCGGGTAGTTGGCGCACAACTGCATTGGCCGCCGCCCGTGCGGCAGCTTGCGCAGCCACTGGCGGGTGGTGCCGGTCAGCGCCTCGTCGCTGTGGCGCGGCGCACGGCGCTGCTCGTGCCAGTGCGACTCGTCTTCGGTGCGCAGCGGTGCGGCGCGCAGGATCTCGAACATCATCGGCGGTGACCTCCTGCCGGTGTTTCGGCCGCAAGGGCCATGGACTGAAGCGCCGCGGCGCTAGGCGGTCGGCGCGCGCATCGCGCGGCTGAGCAGCACGACCGGAATCAGCCCGACGACGACGATCGCCAGCGACGGCAGCGCGGCTTCGGCCAGCCGTTCATCGCGGGCCAGGTTGTAGGCCACCACCGCCAGCGTGTCGCTGCCGAAGGGGCGCAGCACCAGCGTGGCCGGCAACTCCTTCATCACGTCGACGAAGACCAGCAGCCCGGCCGCCAGCGCCGAGCGCTTGAGCAGCGGCAGGTGCAACTCGAAGAACATCCGCCGCGAGCCGCCACCGAGCAGCCGCGCGGTCTCGTCGATGCTGGCCGGCACGCGCGCGTACCCGGCCTCCACCGACTGCATCGCCACGGCCGAGAAGCGCGACAGGTACGCGTAGACCAGCCCGAACAGCGTGCCGGTGAAAAGCGCCGCCACGCCCGCCTGTGGGAACTGCGCTTGCAGCCAGCCCACCGGCAGCAGGATGCCGACGGCGATGACGGCGCCCGGCACCGCGTAGCCGAGCGACAGCACCCGGGCCATCGGCCGCAGCGCACCGGCACCCGGCCGGCGCAGCGCGAAACCCAGCGCGAGCGCCAGCGCGGTCGCTGCCAGCGCCGCCAACCCGGCCAGACGGAAGCTGGCCCAGGCCCACTCGAAGAAGCGGGCCACCGGCAGGCCGAACTCGGCGCTCATGGCTTCCTGCGCGAGCAGGTAGACCAGCCAGGCCGCCGGCAGCACGAAGCCCAGCATCACCGGCACCGCGCACATCACGACCGCCATTACCGCTGCACCGCCGCCCAAGACCACGGGCCGCGCTTCCTCCGACGTGTGCCCGCTCACGCGCGAGGGGGCAAAGCGCAGCCGCTTCTGCGCCGCGCGTTCGGCTAGCAGCAGCGCCGTCACCACCACCAGCAGGATCGACGCGAGCTGTGCCGCGGCAATGCGGTCGTTCATGACCAACCAGGCGCGGTAGATTCCGGTGGAGAAAGTCGTCAGGCCGAAGTAGGCGCCGACGCCGTAGTCGGACAGCGTTTCCATCAGCGCCAGCGCCGCACCGGCTGCAACGGCTGGGCGCGCCATCGGCAACGCCACGCCGAGCACGCGGCGCGACAGCGGGGCGCCGAGCAGCCGGGCCGCTTCCATCAGACGCACCGCGCGTTCGCCGAGTGCAGCGCGCACGAGCAGGTAGACGTAGGGGTAAAGGCAAAGCACGAACAGCACCACCGCCGCCCACAAGCTGCGCACGTCAGGCCACAGCGCACCCTGCCAGCCGAACGCAGCGCGCAGTCCGCCTTGCACCGGGCCACTGAACTGCAGCGCGTCCGTCCACGCGTAGGCCAGCACGTAGGCCGGCATCGCCAGCGGCAGCAGCAGTGCCCATTCGAAGAAGCGCCGGCCGGGGAACTCGAACAGCGTCACCGCCGCCGCCAGCAAGGCACCGAGGCCGATGACGCCAACCGCCACACCTGCGGCCAGCAGCAAGGACTGCCCGGCGTAGCCCGGCAGGACGGTGGCGAACTGGTGGCGAAGCACGGCTACCGCGGCCGCGTCGATCGCCAACCAGGCGCCCAGAACGCCCAGCACCGGCAAGGCCAGCGCGGCGCACAGGGCCGTCAACGCCCAGCGCACGGCAGCGGTCTCACGACAACCCGCTCACGGCGTCGGCCCGGCACATTGGCGAGATGGGAATACGAACGATGCGCATTTGGATTCGCGAATTATCATCCGCGCATGTTTCTTGACGTCCGGCAGGCCAGCGTTCGGTACGCGCGTTCGACCACGGGGCGGGCCGCCGTCGATGGGGTTTCGCTGGGTTTGGCGGCGGGTCAGATCGGCGTGCTGATCGGCCCTTCGGGCTGCGGCAAGACCTCGCTGCTGCGCGCGGTGGCCGGGCTTGAACGGCTGGCCGGCGGCCAGGTGGCGATCGAGGGCGAAGTGCTCGGCGGCCCGGGCGTTCACATCGCTGCCGAGTTGCGCCGGGTCGGCATGGTGTTCCAGGACTACGCCCTGTTTCCGCATCTGAGTGTGGCCGACAACGTGGCTTTCGGCGTTGCCGCACTGCCGCGCGACCAGCGCCAGGCCCGCGTGCAACGCATGCTCGATCTGGTCGGCCTGGCGAATGCCGCCGACCGCGCGCCCCACCAGCTGTCGGGCGGGCAGCAACAGCGTGTGGCGCTGGCCCGGGCGCTGGCGCCGCAGCCACGGCTGTTGTTGCTGGACGAGCCCTTCTCCAGCCTGGACTTCGACCTGCGCGAGCGTCTGGCGCAAGAAGTACGCGTGATCCTCAAGGCCAGCCGCACGACGGCGCTGATGGTCACGCACGACCAGCTCGAAGCCTTCGCGGTCGGTGACGTGATCGGCGTGATGAACCAGGGCCGGCTCGAACAGTGGGCCGACGCGTACACGCTGTACCACCGCCCGGCCAGCCGCTTCGTGGCCGAGTTCATCGGCCACGGCGTCTTCGCGCCGGCCCAGGTGGTGGCCTGCGCCAACGGCCCCTGCGTGCAGACGCCACTGGGCGAGATCCACGACGTGGCCGGCGCGCCGCTGCCGGAAAACCTGGCCTGGGGCGATTGCGATGTCCTGCTGCGTGCCGACGACATCGTCCACGATGACGCCAGTCCGGTGCGGGCGCTGATCGAACGCAAGGCTTTTCGCGGCTCTGAGTTCCTGCTCACCCTCTCGCTGCCCGGCGGGCAGAAGCTGATGGCGCATGTGCCGTCGCACCACGACCACCAGGTCGGCGAGTGGATCGGCATCCGCGCCGAAGTCGACCACGTCGTGACCTTTCCTCGGCTGGCCGCGGCGCAATGAAAGTTAACGTGGTTCACCCCGACTGAAGGGTGCAACTTTCCCGTTTCTTCCAGCACTAAGCGGTAGGCCGGTCCTATACTGAATCGGAGCGCTCCAGCATCCATCGCTTTCCTCTGAAAGGCGCGTCGAACATGGGTTCCAAACTCAAGGTGGTCGGTCTTCTGGCCGTTGGCGTCGTCGCTGGCGCCCTGGCGAGCATGCAGGTCACCGCCGTGGCGCGCAATTCTGTTGCGCCGCTGCCGCTCGAGGAGTTGCAGCAGCTTGCCGCCGTCTTCGGCATGGTGAAGAGCGAATACGTCGAAGCCGTCGACGAGAAAAAGCTGATCTCCGACGCCATCGGCGGCATGGTCGCCGGGCTCGACCCGCATTCGCAGTACTTCGACAAGAAGAGCTTCAAGGAATTCCGCGAAGCAACCGGCGGCAAGTTCGTCGGCATCGGCATCGAGATGGGCATGGAAGACGGCTTGGTGCGCGTCGAAACCCCGATCGAAGGCTCGCCCGCCTTCCGCGCCGGCCTGAAACCCGGCGACCTGATCACCCGAATCGACGACACCCCGGTCAAGGGCCTGAGCGTTGACCAGGCCGTCAAGCGCATGCGCGGCGAGCCCAACACCAAGGTGTTGCTGACCGTCTTCCGCAAGGCCGAGAGCCGGACCTTCCCGGTGACGATCGTGCGCGAAGAGATCCGCATGCAGAGCGTGCGCGCCAAGATGATCGAGCCCGGCTACGGCTGGATCCGCGTCAGCCAGTTCCAGGACCGCACCGTCGACGACTTCGTCAAGAAGGCAGAAGAGCTCTACAAGCAGGATCCCAACCTGAAGGGCATGGTGCTCGACCTCCGCAACGATCCGGGTGGCCTGCTCGACGGAGCGGTGGCACTGTCGGCCGCTTTCCTGCCCAGCGACGTGGTCGTCGTCAGCACCAACGGCCAGATCGCCGATTCGCGCGCCACCTACCGCGCCAGCGCCGAGTACTACACCCGCCGCGGCGGCGCCGACCCACTCAAGCGGCTGCCGGCGGCACTGAAGACCGTGCCGCTGGTGGTGCTGGTCAACGAAGGCTCGGCCTCGGCCAGCGAGATCGTCGCCGGGGCGCTGCAAGACCACAAGCGCGCCACGATCATGGGCGCGCAGACCTTCGGCAAGGGCTCGGTGCAGACGATCCGCCCGCTGTCGGCCGAGACGGCGCTGAAGATCACCACCGCCCGCTACTACACCCCCAACGGCCGCGCCATCCAGGCCAAGGGCATCGTGCCCGACGTGTGGCTGGACGAAACCGCCGAAGGCAACGTCTTCGCCGCGCTACGTATGCGCGAGGCCGATCTCGACAAGCACCTGCAAGGCGTCGACGAAGCCAAGGACAACCCCGAAGCCAAGGCCCGCGAGAAGGCGCGCGAAGAAGCCCGCGTCAAGCTCGAAGAGCAGCAGGCCAAGAGCAAGGAGCCGGTCAAGCCGCTGCCGCAATTCGGTAGCGCCGAAGACTTCCCGCTGATCCAGGCGTTGAACCAGCTGCGCGGGCAGCCGGTGATTGCCAGCAAGACCGGCATCGAGCGCAAGGCCGAGTTGACGACCAAGTAGGGCAGCACTGCGCCACCGACACCAGGGCCCGCCATTCGGCGGGCCTTGTCACTTGCGCCGCACCTCAACCCCGGACCGCACTACCGCCCGGCTATCGACCGCATGACCGCATGACCGACGCTCAACTGCTGCGCTACTCGCGCCATGTGCTGCTCGACGAGATCGGCGTCGAAGGCCAGCAGCGGCTGCTGGCCAGGCACGCGCTCATCGTCGGCGCAGGAGGCCTCGGCTCGCCGGCTGCGCTGTACCTGGGCAGCGCCGGCGTCGGCCGCATCACCGTGGTCGACCACGACATCGTCGACGCCACCAACCTGCAGCGCCAGGTGGCGCACAACCTGTCGCGCATCGGGTTGCCGAAGGCGGAGTCGATCAAGGCCACCATCGCCGCGATCAACCCGGACGTACAGATTGATGCGCGCGTGCAGCGTGCCGACGCGCACCTGCTCGACGATCTGGTCCCGCAGGCCGACGTGGTGCTCGACTGCAGCGACAACTTCCGCACCCGACACGCTGTCAACGCGGCCTGTGTGACGCACCGCAAGCCGCTGGTTTCGGGGGCGGCGACCGGCTGGGACGCGCAGGTCTCGGTCTACGACATCCGGCAGGCGGACGCGCCCTGCTACGCCTGCCTGTTCCCGCCCGACATCGCCCACGAGGACGTGGCCTGCGCGACGATGGGCGTGTTCGCGCCGCTGGTCGGCATCGTCGGCAGCGTGCAGGCAGCGGAAGCGTTGAAGCTGCTGATCGGCACCGGCCAGAGCCTGGCCGGGCAACTGCTGATGCTGGACGCGCGGCGCATGGCCTGGGAGCGCATCGCGCTGGCGCGGCAGCCGCATTGCCCGGTGTGTGGCAAGTCAGAATCCGGCCCATGAACAACCCCAAGGCCCACAGCGCGCCGCCACTGACCGCGCGCAACTTCCCCACCGCCGAACAGGAAGCGCGCCTCGCCGAACCGCCGCCCGCCAGCCTGTACGACGGACCCGGCAGCGCCTACAAGCTGGCCTTCACCGACAACGACTTCCTGCTGCGCGAAGAGTTGCGGCCGGTGCGGGTGCAGCTTGAGCTGCTCAAGCCTGAGCTGATCCAGCGCGAACTGGGCATCGAATCAACGATCGTCGTCTTCGGCAGCGCGCGCATCCAGCCGCCCGAGCAGGCGCGGGCTGGCCTGCTGGCAGCGCAAGCCGACGCCGCTCGCGGCGCGGGCGGCGCGAGCGACCCGACGGTCCTGAAGCGCGCCGAGATGGCGCTGGCGATGAGCCACTACTACGACGAAGCGCGGCGCTTCGCCGCACTTGTCACCGAACGCAGCCGCGTGCACGCCACGCCGATCTACGTCGTCACCGGTGGCGGCCCCGGCATCATGGAAGCCGGCAACCGCGGCGCCTTCGAAGTCGGCGGCAAGAGCATCGGTTTGAACATCGTGCTGCCGCACGAGCAGGCGCCCAACCCGTACATCACGCCGGAGCTGTGTTTCCAGTTCCACTACTTCGCGATGCGAAAGATGCACTTCCTGATGCGCAGCATCGCGCTGGCCTGCTTCCCCGGCGGCTTCGGCACGCTGGACGAGATGTTCGAGGCGCTGACGCTGGTGCAGACCGGCAAGAGCCGCAAGCGCCCGATCCTGCTGTTCGGGCGTGCGTTCTGGGAAAAGCTGATCAATCTTGACCACCTCGTCGAGACCGGCATGATCAGCCCCGATGACGTGAACTTGATCCGTTATGTAGAGACCGCCGAAGAGGCCTGGGCCTGGCTGGCCACGCACTACGGCTTCGACCTGCCCGAGACGCAGGCCGGTGCGTTCTCGGAAGACGTCTGAACCGCGGCGAGCACATGAACACACAGATCAGCCTGATCGGCGCGCCGACCGACATCGGCGCCGGCGCCCGCGGCGCCAGCATGGGCCCCGAGGCGCTGCGCGTGGCCAACATCCAGAGCACGCTCGAAGGCCATGGCTTGAACGTCATCGACCGCGGCAATGTCGCCGGCCCGTCGAACCCGTGGCTGCCGCCGAGCGCGGGCTACCGCCACCTGCAGCAGGTCGTGGCCTGGAACCAGGCCGTGCACGACGCGATGTTTGCCGAGCTGCAACTGGGTCGGCTGCCGATCCTGCTGGGCGGCGACCACTGCCTGGGCATCGGCAGCATCAGCGCCGTCGCACGCCATTGCCGCGCGTCGGGCAAGAAACTGCGGGTGTTGTGGCTCGACGCACACGCCGACTTCAACACCAGCGTACTCACCCCCAGCGGCAACATCCATGGCATGCCGGTGGCCTGCCTGTGCGGCCATGGGCCGCAGGAGCTGATCGAGATCGGCGGCACGGTGCCCGCCATCAACCCCAAGTGGGTACGCCAGATCGGCATCCGCAGCGTCGACCCCGGCGAGAAGCGCTTTGTTCATGAAGCCGGCCTCGAAGTCTTCGACATGCGCTTCATCGACGAGATGGGCATGCGCCACACGATGGAGTTGGCGCTGGCGACGCTCGACGAGAACACCCACCTGCACGTCAGCTTCGACGTCGACTTCCTCGACCCGCCGATCGCCCCCGGCGTCGGTACGCTGGTGCCCGGCGGGCCGACCTACCGAGAAGCGCAGTTGTGCATGGAGATGATCGCCGACAGCGGCCGCCTGGCCAGCGTGGACGTGATGGAGCTGAACCCGGCGCTGGATGTGCGCAACCAGACCGCGCTGCTGGCGGTGGACCTGATCGAGAGTCTGTTCGGCAAGAGCACCTTGATGCGGAAGTGAGTCGCACCGCAGGTTGTGCTTTCGGGGGCTTGCTTGTCGGCGTTTGCGCGTCGCGACAGGCGGGCGGTGCCGGGCGGGTGGGCGAGATCGGACGGCCTCCGCTGCGCTACGGCTTCCTTGCGGTGCTGAGGCTCTTGGCCGCACGCCGTTTGATTGAGCAAAACGAGCGCAGCGAGAGCAGCGCGTTATGGCGTGTGGCCAAGAACCCGAGCAGTGCGCTCGGACCAAAACAGTCCCTGCGGACTGTTTTGTGCCTAGCGTACGCCCTGCCGCTTGCAAGCGGCAGGGGCGCAGGGGAGCCGTAGCGCAGCGAAGGCCGTCCACGCCCGAGCGCCTCAGCCCGCCCGCCCAAGCCCGCCTTTGCCGCGCCACCCCTCAAACACGCAAGAACCCAAGCCCCGACCCCGGTAACGAAAGACATGCGCAGCGCAATCAACACCCCCAGCCCATAACCAAGCGCGCCGCGCCGCCGTCAGCCCATGAAACCCAGGTTGCGCGTCGTGAAGTTGCGCAGGTTCGGCAGCACCGTGTTCAGCTCGGTGTCGCTGACACCGAACCAGCGCCCGAGCGTGGCGCCGAGCTGGTCGACCGAGATCGCCGGCAGCAACCGGCCCTGCCCCACGTCGTCCGGCCCGTTGTTGGCCACGGCCGGTGCGGTGCCGTAGAAGCGCCGCCCCTGCACCGCGCCGCCCATCACGAAGTGCATGCTGCCCCAGCCGTGGTCACTGCCGTCGCCGTTGGTCGTCAGGGTCCGGCCGAAGTCGCTGGCGCTGAAGGTGGTCACGAGGTCGGCCACGCCGAGTTCCGCCATCGCGGCCTGGAAGGCGGCCAGCGCCGCGCCGACCGTGCCGAGCAAAGCCGGGTGGTCGGTGAGCAGGCTGTCGTGGTTGTCGAAGCCGCCCATCGAGACGAAGAACACCTGCCGCTTGGCACCCAGCGTCGAGCGTGCGGCGATCATCCTGGCCACCATCGCCAACTGCGCCGCCAGGCTGTTGCCGGCCGGGAAGACCGTGCCCAGCGCGGGCTGGCCGGCCAGCGCGGTGGTCAACGACGCATCGGCGTCGATCGAGCGTTTCATCACCCGCGTGTGCTCGGCTTCGTACAGGTGGGTGCGCGATGCGGTGACGAGCGCGCGCAAGGCGTCGCTGCAGGCGCTGCTGCCGAACAGCGGCGACTTCAGCCCCGTCAACGGCACCGAGCCGGCCGAGCTCACCTGGTACTGCACGGCCGAGGTGCCCGACAGGAACACCGCATTGCCGGCCGCACTGACGCAGGTGAAGGTCGAGTTGCCGTTGCTCGATGCGAACAGGTCGCCCATGCGCCCGCCCCAGCCCGATGTGCTGCCCTCTGGCGACGAGCTCTGCCACACCGACTGCTGGTCGTTGTGCGAGAACAGCTTGGGCGGCAGCAGCACGCTGCCGGCCTGGTACTGCGCCTTGCTGGTCGGCATCACCAGCGTGCCGATGTTGAGCAGGACCGCCAATCGCCCGGCGTCGAAGATCGGCAACAGCGGCGCGAGCTGCGGCGCCAGGGCGTACTGCCGGCCGCCGGCCAGCGCGCTGACCGGGTTCAGCACTGTCGGTGCCAGGCTGTCGCGCGGCGTGGCCAGCGTCTGGCGCAGCGTGGCGTAGGCGGCGTGGCTGCTGCTGTCGTACGGCACCACGGTGTTGGCGTAGTCGTTGCCGCCGTACAGGAACACGCAGACCAGCGCCTTGTAGCCGGTGGCGTCGGCGGCGGCGGCCTCGCCGAATGCCGCCAGGTTCAGCGCCCAGGGCGCCGCGACGCCCGCCCCCGACAGGGCGCTGGCGCGCTTGAGAAATTCGCGGCGTGAAGCGTTCGATGTCATGGTGGGTTCCCTGCCGTTCACTTCAGCGTGATGTATTCAGGCGCCGCGAATACCAGCGTAACGCCGGCGTAAATGCGGTTGGCCTGGCCGGCGGCGGTGGTGACGGCGATCGTGTCCAGCGCAGCCTTCAGCGCCGCCAGCGTGATGGCCGAAAGCTGCCCGGCTGCCAGCGTCACGTTCAGCTCGGCCAGCAACGCGGCCGAATCGGCGACCAGCGCCTGCAGCGCCGCGTAGTTGCCGCGCAGCGCGGTGTTGCCGTTGACACCGCTGCCGATCGTGCGCTGCATGAAGTTCACGTAGCCGGCCACCGATGACTCGGTGGTGATCTGGAACTCCGGCACCGTGCGGTTGCCAGCCGCGTTGATGCCGCTGTTCGGCACCACGTAACCCGGGCGGAAGAAGTTGAAGACCGACGGCGAACGCAGCGGGCTCTGGCCCAGCCGCGCGGCCGGATCGCTCATGTCGCCGAGCGCCCAATTGCCGCTGGCGTCGACGAGCACGAAGGTGCGCGTCCATTGCACGAAGCGCAGCACCGGCTCGCGCAGCTTGCCGAAAGCGGGGTCGGAACCGGCGCTGTCGCTGCGTGCCTCGGGATCCAGCAGCACCGCGCGCAGCGTGGCGCGCAGGTCGCCCTTGACGCCGCTGCCGTTGTTGTTGAAGGCCGCGGCCACCCGGCCGACGTACGCCGCGCTCGGGTTGCTCGTCACCAGTCGTTGGATCAGCTGGCGGCCGACGAACGGTGCGATGTTCGGGTGGGCCACCAGTGCGTCGAGCGCCAGCGCCAGGCTGCGCACGCCGTCGGTGCTGGCCGGGATGGTGGTGCCGAGGAACTTCTTCTCGCCCAGTTCGTGGCGGGTCGTGACCTGCACCATCGGGCGGATGCTGCGGTCGGGCGTGTCGGCCGTGCCGACGCTGGTGTCGACGTCCCAGCCAGTGAACACCCGCGCCAGCTGCGTCACGTCGTCCTGCGTGTAGCTGTCCAACGCCTGGCCGTTGCTGCCCAGCCGCGGCGTGCCATCGCTGTTGAGCTGCACCAGGCCGATCGTGAACAGCTGCATCAGCTCGCGGGCGTAGTTCTCGTCGGGCACGCTCTGCCCGGCGGCCTTGCGGTTGCCGCGGAAGGTGAGGTAGGCGCCCATCGCCGGGCTCTTGCTGACGTCGTCGAGCAGCGCACGGTAGTTGCCGAAGGCATGGGCTTCGAGCAGGTCCATGAAGTGACCGGCCGCGAAGGCGCGAAAGCCGAGCCCAGAAATGCCGGCCATGCCGACGACGACGATCTCGCTGAGAGCCAGCGCCACGCGTTGGCGCAGCGGGTCGGGGCTGCTGACCAGCTTGCGCCACAGCATCGCGTCGGCGCCGGCAAAGCCGTTGCGGTAATCGACCGCGTCAAAGCCCTTCGAGCGCAGCCACTCGACGTTCGTGCTGCTGCGCGGCAGCGCCATCTGCTCGTCGAGCCAGGCGCCGTAGCCGAGCGTCTGCACGCGTTCGATCTCGGCCGTGCTGCTGCTCAGGCTGGCCTGCGCCAGGAAGCGCGCGGCCTGGGTGCGGGTGGGTGCGGCGGCGGCTGGCGGTGGCGCCGGGGCCGGGGCGGGTGCATCGCCGCCGCCGCCGCCCCCGCAGGCGGCCAGCAGCGCGGCAACGGCCGCTGCAGACAGGGCCGGCGCAGGGTTCAAGCTGGCGCCTTCGGTGCCGGATGCGGCGGGCGCGTCGGCTTCAGTGTCGGTGTCGATGGCGAACTCGGTGGCGCTGTTCATCGGGTCATCCCTCCTCGATGGTCCTCGTGGCTGAGGCGGACTGTGGCCGAGCGGCGTGAGACCGCGTGTTTGTGCGGCGTAAAGAACTGTGCGAATAGGATCGCTGCATGTGTCGTCTTGCCGCTTTCGCCCTGTTTGTACTGCTGACCGTGTTGCCCCCGGCGCAGGCACAACAAGCCACGCTCGAACTGCTGTCGCCGCGCGAGGACCGGCCGACCACCTCGCGCGATTTCGTCAACGTGCTCGGTCGCACCACGCCCGGCTACACGGTGCGGGTGGCGGGTGAAACGGTGACCGTCTTTGCCACCGGTGTCTTTGCGCGTGACCGCGTGCCGCTGGCGCTGGGCCTGAACCGCATCACGATCGAAGCGGTGGCCGCGGGCGGCAGCGTGACGTCGCGCGTGCTCGAGGTCGAACGGCTGACACCGCAGCCGCCGGTAACCGCCCTGCCCCCTGCGCTGCCCGACGCCGAAGTGCCACTGTCGCCGGGCGAAGTGGTCGAGGTCATCGGCCCCGATGTGGCCGAGCTGCTGCACGGCGTGCACGAGGTGCGCCTCGGCGGCCCCTTCATCGCCGAAGCAGCCGCCGGCACGCGGCTGCTCGCCACCGCGCGCCGCGGCGATCTGCTGCGGGTGCTGCTCGCGCCGGGTTTCAGCGCGTGGCTGCCGCGCCAGGCCGTGCAGCCGCAGACGAACGGCAGCGTGCCGATGCGGCTGCCGTTCACCCACTTCTCGATCAGCGGCAACGCCGAGGGGGATGTCGTGAACATCCCGCTGGCCACGCCACTGGCCTACGCCGTGCGCGCACTGCCCGGCGCACTGGAGATCGATCTGTTCGGCACCCATCTCGCGGCGACCTGGATCAGCCACCGCGCCAGCGCAAGGCTGGTGCGCGAGGCCACCGTCGAGGCGCTGGGCGATGAGCGCGTGCGCATCCGGCTGGCGCTGAACGGCGCGCGGGGAGCGGCGGCACCAGCGGCATCATCCAATTGGGTCTGGGGCTGGCGCGTCGAACAGGTCACCGGCGCGATGCGGCTCATCGTGCGCGCGCCCCCGGTGATCGCCAACACCGGCTCGCCGCTGAACGGCCTGCACGTGGCGCTCGAAGCCGGCCACGGCAGCGCCGAGAACACGGGCGCCATCGGCGCCACCGGCACGCCCGAGAAGGACATCAACCGCTGGACCACCGACGCGCTGGCCGCCGAGCTGCGCGCCGTGGGCGCCACGGTGACGATGGCGCGGGAAGGCGACGACAACCCGGCCCAGCGCGAACGCGCCCGGCGCGTGCTGGCAAGCCCGGCGCAACTGTTCGTCAGCGTGCACGCCAATTCGGCCGACACCACGAACGGCTTCCTGCGCGTCAGCGGCACCAGCCACTACTTCAAGAGCAGCCACAGCCGCGACCTCGCAGCGGCCGTCCACAAACAGATGCTGGCGCTGACGGGGCTGGAAGACTTCGGCGTCGTCGGCAACTTCAACTACGCGCCGGTGCGGCTGGTGACGTCGATGCCATCGATCCTGGTCGAGCAGGCTTTCGTGTCGCACCCAGGTGATGAAGCCAAGCTGCTCGACCCGGCGTTCCGTGCGCTCATGGCGCGGGCGGTTCGGCAGGGGATCGAGGACTTTCTGCGCTCGACGAGGTAAGCGGCGCGACGGTGCCGGCGTGCGCGCCGCCGGGCTGCATCGCGCACTCCTCGAACACGCGCGCTGTGCAGCCGGCGCAGATGGCGCCGGAAAGCCGCGGCACGATGGCGGCGATGGCGCGGCGCTTGTCGGGGAACAGGTGATCGGCACCGAGCTTCTCGACGAAGCCGCTGGCGCCCCACAGCGCCATCACCTCGGGCCGCGGGCGGTGGAAGTACAGGCCACCGCCGATGGCTTCGCGGTGCACACGCTCGCGCTCCCACAGCGCGGCGCCGGCCACGTCGACGAAGTTCATGCTCTTGGCCATCACCAGCAGATGCGCGGCGGGCCGCGGCGCTTCGCGCAGCGCGCGCAGGGCATCAGCGACATGCGAGACGGCGCCGAACCAGACCGTGCCTTCCATCCGCAGCAGTTTCAACTGCGGACACTCCGGCGCGCCTTCGGTGAGCACGACGAACTGGCGCTCGGGACCCGTGGCGCCTGCCCCTGGCGCTGTCGCAAAGCCCATCGTGCGCAACGCCGGGTGCGCGGTGCGGTACAGGTAGACGACCAGCGACGCGGCCACACCGGCCAGCACCGCCACCTGCAGCGGCAGCAGCAGGGTGGCGATCAGGGTGCCCGCGGCGACGGCCGCTTCGCGCCGATCCAGCCGCGCCAGCTCTTGCCAGCGCGGCCGGTCGATCAAGCTCCACGCCACCACCAGCAGCAGCGCTGCGATTGCCGCCAACGGCACGCGTGCCAGCAGCGGCCCGGCCAACGCCACCGCGGCCACGAGCACCGCAGCCGCGACCACCGCGGCCAGCGGCGTGCGCGCGCCGGCCTCGTAATTCGGCACCGAACGGTTCAACGAACCCGAGACCACGAAGGCCGAGCTGAACGCACCCGCGACGTTCGCCAGCCCCTGGCCCAGGCACTCGCGGTTGGCATCGAGCACATGCCCGTTGCGCTCTGCCAGCAACTTGGCAATCGCCATCGACTGCCCGATCGCCACCACCGTCAACGCCGCGGCGATGCCGGCCAGCCGTTGCACGTCGTCCCACGACACCAAGGGCAGCCCAAACACCGGCCAAGCCGAGGGCAGCGCGCCGACGCGTGCCAGCGAATCGTTTGGCGCCAGCGGCAGCAGGCTGGCGCCGGTGCCGGCCAGCAGCGCCAGCAACAGCCATGGGCCGCGCGCCCAGACCCGGCGCAGCACCAGCGCCACGATCAGCGTCAACCCCCCGATGCCCGCCGCTGCCAGACCGACCAGGTCCTTCGCCGCGTGCCATGCGATCAGCAACGCAGCGCCGCTGGTGAAGCCCAACAGCACCGACGGCGAGATGAACTCCGCCAGGCTGCCCAGCCGCAGCAGCGCCACCGCGACTTGCAGCACACCGACGAACAGCGTCGCGACCAGTGCCAGCCGCAGGTATTCGGCACTGCCTGCCAATGCCAGCGGCGCCAGCGCAGCGGCCAGCGCCAGCGACAGCGCATTCGTCGGCCCGGTCAGCACTTGTCGGCTCGAACCGACCAACGCTGCGATCACCCCCGGCACGACGGCCGCGTACAGGCCCCAGGCCGGCGGCAGCCCGGCCAGCGTGGCGAAGGCAATGCCTTGCGGCAGCACCAGCAATGCGGCGAGCACGCCGGCCAGCGCGTCGGCACGCAGCGTGGCGGCACTGACTTCGCTCCACCACCCGCGTGCGTTGGCCCATGACATGCCCGGCAGCGTAGCGCAATGGAGCCTCTCGTCCGGCGGGTACGCCGGTCGATCCCCCGCGGGGATGGCGGGCCCTCTTGGGACGGCCCGGCGCTTGGCCCGCCGCTGCGTCGGCGCCGGTGGCCGCACCACAGCGCCCAGCGCGCGGGCCGCCACCTATGATTGGCGTGCATGCACCGACCCCTGCTGATCGGCATCTCAGCCCGCATCCACCACCCCGAAGCACCGGGCATGACGCTGCCGGGCGTCTACACCAAGACGCTGCACTTCCTGGAGCAATCGGTCGCCCGCTGGGTGCTGTCGGGTCACGCGCTGGCGGTCATGATCCCGGCGGTGACGAAGGACTCGATCCTCGAGCGCAGCGACATCGACCTGCCGCACTACGCGCAGGCCCTCGACGGGCTTGTACTGCAAGGCGGCAACGACGTCGCCCCCGAGCACTACGGCGAAGACCCGCTGCACGCCGACTGGGGCGGCGACGCGGTGCGCGACCGCTACGAGATGGCGCTGATCCGCGCCTTCGTCGCCGCCGGCAAGCCGGTGTTCGGCATCTGCCGCGGCTTCCAGCTCATCAACGTCACCTTCGGCGGCAGCCTGCTGCAGGACATCCAGCACCAGCAGCCGGCTTCACGCGCGCACCGAGAACTGGATCGTTATGAGCACTTCCACCATGCGGTGGACTTCGTCCCCGGCACGCACCTGGCATCGCTCTACCCGGGCCTGACGCACGCCACCACCAACAGCATTCACCACCAGGGCATCAAGGCACTGGCGCCGGGTTTCGTGGTCGAGGCGCGCTGCCCGGACGACGGCATGGTCGAAGCCATCCGCCATCAAGGCGGCGACTTCGACCCGAAACGCTGGATCGCCGGTGTGCAGTGGCACCCCGAGTTCCACCCACCGGGCGACCCGGTGACGCTGGACGACACGCCGATCCTGCTCGACTTTTTGGCCGCGGCAAGGGCGGCGCAGAACCCGCCGTGAGATGGGCAGTGAGATGGGCCCGCGTTGCCGCCATAGCGTGCCTGTGCGTTGCACTGCACGCCCAAGCCACCACGCTGCGCATCGCCAGCGCCTTCGACCCGCTAAGCTTCGACCCGCACGCCATCGCGCTGCTGTACCACTCGCGCGTCAACTTCCAGGTCTATGAATCGCTGGTCGGCCGCAGTGAAGAGTTCAAGACCGAGCCCGCGCTGGCGCTGAGCTGGTCGCAGCCGTCGGCGACCGTCTGGCGCTTCAGGCTGCGGCCCGGCGTGGTCTTCCACGACGGCAGCCCGATGACAGCCGACGACGTGGTGTTCTCGCTTGAACGCGCGTTCGCGCCGCCGTCGCAGCGCGCCTTCCACCTCAAGGGCGTGACGGCCTTCCGCAAGGTCGATGCGCTGACGGTGGACATCGCGCTCGAAGCGCCCGACGCGGTGCTGCCCGAGAAGCTGCAGTACGTCGGGATCATGAACAAGGCCTGGGCCGAGAAACACGGTGTGCAACGCGCGCAGGACTTCAACGGCAAGCAGGAGACCTTCGCGGTGCGCAACGCCAACGGCACCGGGCCGTTCCGACTCGAACGCCACGAGCCCGATGCGCGCACCACGCTGCGCCGCCACGCCGGGTGGTGGGGCTGGGCCGAGCCCCGCCACGGCAACCTCACCGAGGTGCAGTTCGTGGCCATCCGTTCTGACGCCACGCGGCTGGCGGCCCTGGCCTCCGGCGAGATCGACCTTGTGCTCGACCCGCCCTACCAGGACATCGCGCGCCTGAAGGCCGACCCGCGCCTGACGCTGGCCCAGACGGCCGACTTCGGCCAGCAGTACCTGGCCTTCGACCAAGCCCGCGACGAACTCGAGTTCAGCGACGTGAAGGGCCGCAACCCGTTCAAGGACAAGCGGGTGCGGCTCGCGGTGGCGCATGCGATCAACGTGCCGCTGATCATCGACAAGGTGCTGCGCGGGCAGGCGGTGCCGACCGGTGCCTTGCTCCCGCCGCGGGTCGACGGCAACCCGCCCGAACTGGACCGGCGCCTGCCTTTCGACCCGGCGCGTTCGCGCGCGCTGTTGGCTGAAGCGGGCTATCCGAGCGGATTCGCGGTTACGCTGGACTGCGTCAACGTGGCCTGGCGCGAGAACGTCTGCCAGGCGGTGACGGCCATGCTGACGCAGGTCGGCATCCGCACCACGTTGCGCAGCAGCCCCAGCACGCAGTTCTTCCCGAAGCTGTCGCAGGGCACGGCGAGCTTCATCGAATTCGGCTGGACCGCCACGCCCGACGCGTGGAACTCGCTCAATGGGCTGTTCCGCACCTTCGACCGCAGCGGCTACGGCACCTTCAACGCCGGCCGCTACAGCAACCCGAAGCTCGACGCGCTGATCGACCAGATCCGCACCGAACCCGACCTGACCCGCCGCCGCGCCATGGTGGCCACCGTGCTACGGCTGGTCGGCGAAGAACTGCCGATGGTGCCGCTGTACCGCCGCACGCTGACGTGGGCAATGGCCAAGAAGGTCAGCCTGGTGCAGTGGCCGAACGACATGGTCGAGCTGCGATGGGTACGGGTGCGCTGAAGTCGGCGCAGGGCGGCGTCGCGTCCTACGGCGTGCGGGACCGCCGGGCTACGCAGCCGCGTGCGTGCGGGTAAGACGATGGCTGCATTCGCTCCACCACCGTACGGTAAACCCACCATGGCGCCACGCTCCCCCACCCCCGGCTATCGGATCGGCCCCATGCCCCGCGCGTGGTCGGTCGCGACGGATCGTTCGACGCTGTGGGCCGGTGTGCTCGGCATGGTGGCCATCGGCTTGCTGGTCGGGTTCGTGGTGGTGCTGAATCAGGGCGTCGAGCGCGGGAACCAGATCCGCGCGGCGCTGGCCGCACCGGCCCTTGCCAGCGTCGGCGTTGCCGGGCTCAACCGCCGCTAGTGCACGGCCCGTGGGCACGGCGGAAATCCCTCGGGTTTACCGCGCCACCACCGGCCCAGAAACCGCGGTTCAGCGCCTTCGCCATCCGCTCCTGCTTCATCAGCGGGCCGCGGCCATTGCGTCCTTGTGCGCTCCAGGCGCGGCCGTCCTCGACCTGGCGTTTGCCGATGTCGATGTCGCCCACCATCACCCGGCCGATCGTGCGGCCGTAGCTGTCGCGCCCGCTCGGCCGCAGCACCGCGGTCTGCGTCAGCGCCAGCTCTTCGAGCGCCTTCCTCGATTCGGCGCCGCCGATCTGGCAGATCTCGGGCGCGTCGATGTCAACCAGACGCACCTCGATCGGCCGGCCGCCGCCGGGTGGGCGGAGCACCAGGCTGTCGCCGTCGATCACGCGCACGACGATCGCGGTGACGGGCGCTTCGGGCGCGGCGCCAGCGGGGGTGGCGCACAGCGCCATCACCGTGAAAAGGGGCCAGAAACGAAGCAGCAGGGTCATGGACGGGCGAGCCTTCATCGACAACACGACACGGCCGCGATGATGCGTCACGGCGTGCGCCGCGGCCGCCGCTTCGCGGCCGGCGGCTCGACCAGGGCCGCTTCGGCTTGGGCGAGCAGGCGCTCCAGCCGGTCTTTCAGCTTTTCGGTCGTGAGCTGTTCGCGCAAGCGCTCGACCATCAGCGGCAGGCTGAAAGGGCTCGGCGCGCGTAACGCCACCTCGTCGAGCTTCAACCCGCCCATGCGGCTCAACGTGGCCGTCAGGCGGCGGATGTCGAGTTCCTGCGCGAGCACCTCGCCTTCGGCCTGCCTGAGCAGCCGGTTGCTGGCGTCGTAGGTGCGGAAGACCTCGTAGAACAGGCTGCTCGACGCCTGGATCTGGCGCAGGCTTTTTGGCGCGCCAGGGAAGCCGCTGAACACCAGGCCCGCGACGCGCGCGATCTCGCGAAAGCGGCGCTGCGCAAGTTCGCCCGAGTTCAGGCTGGCCATCACGTCGGCCAGCAGCGAGTCGGTGGCGAAGAGCGTGCCGTCGCGCAAGCCCGCCAGCGCCGGTTCGGCCAAGGGCTTGGCGGCCAGGATCTCCAGGCTGTAGTCGTTGACGCTGAGCGAGAAGGTGTTCGGGTCGCTCTGCGACAAACGCCAGGCCAGCAACTGCGCCAGGCCGATGTGCACATTGCGGCCGGCAAAGGGGTAGATGAAGAGGTGGTGGCCTTCGCGCGAATCGAAGCGTTCGGCGAGCAGGCAGCCCGGCTGCGGCAGTTTCGACAGCCGAGTCTGCGCCCGCAACATCGGTGCGGCGGCGGCCATCTCGGGTTCGCCGAAGACCGCCGCTTCGGCACCCTGCGCGGCTTCGTGCAACAGCGCCAGCACCGCATCGGCCATCTCGCTGGACAGCGACATCTTGCTGCCGGCCCACGAGGGCACCACGCCTTTGGGTTTGGTCGCACGCTTGACGTAAGCGACCATGTCCCGCGTGCGCACGTACTCGAGCACGCGGCCGGCGAAGACGAAGTGGTCGCCCGGCTTCAGCCGCGCGATGAAGCCTTCTTCGATCACGCCCAGGCAGCCACCGCCGCCGCCCGCTGCGGCGCTGAACCACTGCACCCGCATGCTGGCGTCGGCGACGATGGTGCCGACCTGCAAGCGGTGGCGGCGCGCAATGCCGCGGTCGGGTACGCGGTAGACGTTGTCTTCACCGCGAACGACGCGGTGGTACTCGGGGTACGCCGTCAGGCTGTCGCCGCCGCGTTCGACGAAGGCCAGCGCCCAGTCGAACTCGTCGCGCGTCAGCCCGGCGTAGGCCGCCGAGCCGCGCACCTCGTCGAACAGCGCATCGGCCTCGAAACCACCACCGAGCGCGACGGTGACGAGGTGCTGCACCAGCACGTCCAGCGGCTTGTCGGGCGTGTGGCGCGTCTCCACCTTGCCGGCCAGCGCCGCGCGGCGTGCGGCTGCGGCCTCGACCAGTTCCAGCGTATTGGTCGGCACCAGCGTCACGCGGCTGGCGCGGCCCGGTGCGTGGCCGCTGCGGCCGGCGCGTTGCAGCAACCGCGCGACGCCCTTCGCGCTGCCGATCTGCAACACGCGCTCGACCGGCAGGAAGTCCACGCCCAGGTCCAGCGACGAGGTCGCCACCACCGCCTTCAGCCGGCCCTCCTTCAAGCCCAGCTCGACCCACTCGCGCGTGGCCTTCTCGATCGAGCCGTGGTGCAACGCGACCACACCGGCCCAGTCGGGCCGCGCTGCAATCAAGAGCTGATACCAGATCTCGGCCTGGCTGCGCGTGTTGGTGAAGACCAGCGTGGTGGCCGATCGGTCGATCTCTGCCACCACCGGCGCCTGCATTTGCGCACCCAGGTGGCCGCCCCAGCTGAAGCGGCCCGGCTCCGGCGGCAGCAGGGTGTCGATCACGAGTTGTTTGTCGATGCGGCCCTGGACCCGCGTGCCGTGCGCATGGCCGACCAGCGTGGCCATCGCCTCGTCGACGTTGCCCAGCGTCGCCGACAAGCCCCACACAGCGAGCGCCGGGTTCCAACGCCTCAGCCGCGCCAGCGCCAGCTGCACCTGCACGCCGCGCTTGTTGCCGATCATCTCGTGCCACTCGTCGACGACGACGGTGTGCACGCCGCCGAGCTCGCTGCGTGAGTTTTCGCGCGTCAGCATCAGCGACAACGACTCGGGCGTGGTGACCAGTGCGAAAGGCATCCGCCGGTCCTGACGCGCCCGCTCTGCTTGCGGCGTGTCGCCGGTGCGCTGCCCGACCGTCGCGTCAGGCAACAGCTCGGGCAGCGGCAGGGCTAACGCGCGTGTGGTGTCGGCTGCGAGTGCGCGCATCGGGGTGATCCACAGCACCTGCAAGCCACGATGCGCTGTCGCGCGTTGCAGCGCGCCGATCCATACCGCGTAGGTCTTGCCGCTGCCGGTGGTGGCGTGCAGCAGGCCGCTTTCGCCCGCGACCATCGCGCGCCAGACCTCGCGCTGGAACGGAAACGGCGCCCAGCCCCGGCTGGCGAACCAGGCCTCGGCAGTGGTCGTGTTCACGGCACAGAAGGCGTGACGACGAGCGCGGTAGCCGGAGCGGGAGCGGGAGCGGGAGACGTAGCGATCCAGCCTTCGACCGGATCCAACGCCGCCGGCAGCCCGTAGCCGGGCTGCGCCGCGCACCACGCCGCTTGCGCCAGGCACAACACCGCATCCAGCGTGTCGCCGGCCGCGTCGTCGACCAGCGCCTCGCGCAGCGCGTGGCCCAGCTTCAGCCGAAAGCCGAGCCGCGTGCGCCCCTGCTCCAGCGCATCGACGATGTCCTTGCGCGCGATGAAGCGCTCGGCCGTGGCCGCGTTCTTGTAAGAGCGGCGGCCGATCAGCTCGAAGGCCAGCTGGCCCGGATAGCCTTCCAGCGCGACGCGCGCCACGTCGCCATCGAGCATCTGCGGAATCGAGACACCGGCATCGACCAGCCGCGACAGCCCCTCGAAGTACATGAAGCCAACCGGCACGTAGCGCGTCTGCAAAGGGCTGGTCGACGAGACACCGGGCATCGCGCTGTCGGCACTGCGATGGATCAGGCGCTTTCCGGCCGGCCGCGTGTTGCCCCAGCCATCGACCAGCGCGCGGAAGTCCATCCGCGTGGCGCAACGGCGGTGCAGTTCGGCGCTGACGGCAGCGGTGCTGTCGCCCAGCGCCAGCGAGTCGACGAACGCGCGCGGCAGGCCGAAGGGGAAGTCGAAGGCGCCGAGCCAAGGCCCGGCTTCGCGCAAGAACGCTTCGTAGCCGGCCATCGTGTGCAGGCGGTCCACCCGCTCCAGCCGCAGCACCGCGCCGCTGCGCTGGCCGTAGGCCACCGTGATGGGTTTGCGCTTGCTCGGCGCGCTGGTGAAGTCGATGCCGACGAGGTGGGGCAGGGTCATCAAGATGATTGTCGATGTCGCGCCGAGCAGGCTCAGCCGAGTGCCAGCGCCACCACCCCGGCTGCGATGCAAGCCGCACCGACCAGCCGCAACCCCCGATCACCCTCGCCCAGCAACGCCGCAAACAGCATCGACATCTCGCGCGCCGGTGCCACGTGCGACAGCGGCGCCATCGTCATCGCGTGCAGCACCAGGATGTAGCCCAGCGGCCCCAGCGTGGAGACGATCAGCGCATGCCGCCATTGGCCGCGAAAGGCGGCGCGCAGGCCGGCGCGGTCGCGCAGCGCCACCGGCAGCAGCATCGGGATCTGCACCGCCTGGGTGGCGTAGTTCATCAGCAGCGGGCTGAGCAGCAGCACCTTCATGGCCCAGCCGTCGACGACGGTGTAGCCGGCGATCATCAGCCCGGTGACAGCGCCCCAGGCGATGCCGGCGCGGATGCGCGCGCGTTCGGCCGGGCCGTGCTGGCCGCGCCAGAGCGCAGGGCCGCCGGCGATCAGGAACACGCCGCCGCAGACCGCCAGTACGCCCAGCGCGCCAGCCGCTGTCACGCTTTCGCCCAGCAGCAGCACGGCTGCCGCCGCCGTCAGCAGCGGCCCGCTGCCACGTGCCACCGGGTACACCACCGTCAGGTCGGCCACGCGGTAGCCCTTCAGCAGCACCTGGAAGTAAGCCAGGTGGATCAGCGCGCTCAACAACACGGCGCCCCAGGCGGTAGCGCTCCAGCGCGGCCACTCCGACCAGCCGAACCACAGCGCCAGCGGGGCCCACAGCACGGCCTGAATCACGGCCGCGATGAGCGCGAAGTGGTGGTTGCCACCGGCCTTCTTGGCGGCCATGTTCCACAGCGCGTGCAGCAGCGCGGCCGTGACAACCAGGGCCAGTGCGGCGGGTGGCATGGGCGCCATTCTCGGCGCCAGAACGCACCGCTACAGTCGCGCGCATGACAGCAGCGAACCTCAATGCCAACCCGGTTCTGGTGCACGCCCTGCGCGGCGGCATCGTCGAGTCGGCACACCGCGGCGCAGTGGCGATCGTGGATGCCGACGGCACGGTGCATACCGCCCTGGGTGATATCGACCGACCGATCTTTCCGCGCTCGGCCATCAAGGTGCTGCAAGCACTGCCGCTGGTGGAAAGCGGCGCCGCCGACGCCTATGGCCTGAGCAACGAAGAGCTGGCGCTGGCCTGCGCCTCGCATGGCGGCGAGCCGATGCACGTGGCGACTGCCGCGTCGATGCTGGCCAAGGCCGGGCTCGACGCCGCGGCGCTCGAGTGCGGCGTGCACTGGCCTTACCACGACGGTTCGCTGAAGGCCCTGGCCGCAGCCGGCAAGACGCCGAGCGCGCTGCACAACAACTGCTCGGGCAAACACGCGGGCTTCGTCTGCCTGGGCTGCATGCTCACGGGTCGCAACGACGCCGACGCACGCCGCGGCTTCGTCAAAGGCTATCGCGCGCCTGAACACGCGGTGATGCGCGAAGTGACGGCGGCGATCCAGGCCACGACGGGTTGGGACCTGGCCACCACCGCCGTCGGCACCGACGGCTGTTCGATCCCGACCTACGCGATCCCGCTGCGCCACCTGGCGCTGGCCTTCGCCCGGGTAGCCACCGGAGTGGGCCTGCGCGACGGCCATGCCAAGGCCGCGCACCGGCTGCGCCAGGCGGTTGCCAAGGCGCCGCAGATGGTGGCCGGCAGCGGGCGCTTCGACAGCAACGTGATGGCGCGCTTCAGCGAGCGCCTGTTCTGCAAGGTCGGCGCCGAAGGCGTGCATTGCGCCGCACTGCCCGAACTGGGCCTGGGCGTGGCGATCAAGATGGACGACGGCAACACGGCGCGTGCCTGCGAAGTGGCGCAGGCGGCCGTCGTTCAGGCCTTGCTGAAGAGGTTGTCCGACGACGAACAGACCACGCTGGCGGCGATGAGCGACATCGCGCTCGTCAACTGGAACGGCGTCGAGGTCGGGCGGCTGCAAGCAGCGCCAGCCTTGCGCGCCTTGGCTTCGTAGAGCTAGGCGATCCCCAACGAAGCCAGCACGGCCGCTGTGGCCCCGGCCAGCGCCAGCGCGGTCCACAAGACCATCACGATGGCCATGCGGGTTTCCTGTTCTTCGTCGAACGACTCTTCGAATCGGCTTTCCATGGTGCCCCCCGGCGTTGGTCTGACTGCGACAGCCGTGATTGAAGCGGCTCGCGAGCCGTCGCGCCTCGCCTGAGCGGGGGACGCGCGACCCCTACCGTGTGGGGGGATGACGGTGTCCGGTCAAGCGCGCCGCCTCCGTGCCGATAAACCAGGGGTGACATCGCCGCCACGCACCCCGCCACGCCCGGACCCCGTTCACGCCATGCATCCGGCACACGCCGCAGCCTGGGAACATTCGACGCTGCGCCTGAACAAGAGCGAGGTGTCGCTGTTCACCACGCCCGGCGACAACGGCCCGCGCAGCGCGTGCCTGGTTGTCTACAGCGGCGCCCACGCCGGCCGCCGCTTCGCGCTCGACCGAGCCCGCACGGTCATCGGCCGCCTGCCCGACAACGAGGCGCACCTGGACAGCCCCGGCATCAGCCGCCGCCATGCCGAGCTGCAAACCCAGGCCGACACCGTGGTCCTGCACGACCTGGGCTCGGCCAACGGCACGCTGCTCAACGGCGTGCGGCTCGAGATGCCCACCGCCTTGAAGGACGGCGACCTGCTCCGTCTGGGCGAAGTGACGCTGAAGTTCTACGACCGCCAGAACATGGACGCGGTGCTGCACGACCGGCTGTACCGCATCGCCACCGTCGACGCGGGCACCGAGCTGTACACGCGCCGCTACGTGCTCGAACTGCTGGAGCGCGAACTGCACCGCGCGCGTCGCAGCGGCCAGCCGCTGTCGGTGGTGGCGCTGGACCTGGACCACTTCAAATCCGTCAACGACCGCTGGGGGCATGCCGCCGGCGACACGGTGTTGAACCTGGCCGCCAACACCGTGGCGGCCAATGCGCGGGCCGGCGATACGGTCGGCCGGCTCGGTGGCGAGGAGTTCATCGTCATCATGCCCGACACCGCGCTGGCCGCCGCGCTCGCCGCCGCCGAGCGCATGCGCGCGGCGCTGGCGGCGCGGGTCATGCCGATCGAGTTGCCCGGCGCCAGCGCGCCGCTGCTGCACCGGCAGACCGCCTCGCTCGGTGTGGTGCAGTTCGACGCCGCGATGCGCAGCGTGAGCGACCTGCTGGGCGCCGCCGATGAGCGGCTTTACGCCGCCAAGCACCGCGGGCGCAACTGCGTCGGCGGGCCTACCGCGCCTTCAACCCTTGGTTGACGCAGCGTTCAGCAGCGGGATCGATCCGTCGGCGCCGCCCAGCAGCCCGGCCTTCGTGTAGACGCCGAGCTTGATGCGCGTGTCCTCGATGTCGAGGTTGCGCATCGTCAGTTGGCCGATGCGGTCGGCCGGCGTGAAGGCACCGGCGCCTTTTTCCATCGTCAGCCGCTCCGGGTGGTAGGTCAGGTTCGGGCTCTCGGTGTTCAGGATCGAGTAGTCGTTGCCGCGGCGCAGCTCGAGCGTCACTTCGCCGGTGATGGCGCGTGCCACCCAGCGCTGGCTGCTCTCGCGCAGCATCAGGCATTGCGGGTCGAACCAGCGGCCCTGGTACAGCAGCTTGCCTAAAGTGCGGCCGTTGCTGCGGTACTGGCCGATGGTGTCTTCGTTGTGGATGCCGGTGACCAGCCGCTCGTAGGCGATGTGCAGCAGCGCCATGCCCGGGGCCTCGTAGATGCCGCGGCTCTTGGCCTCGATGATGCGGTTCTCGATCTGGTCGCACATGCCCAGGCCGTGGCGGCCGCCGATCGTGTTGGCTTCCATGAACAGATCGACGGCGCTGGCGAAGCTGCGACCGTTCAGCGCCACCGGTACGCCTTCTTCGAAGCGCACCGCCACCGTCTCGGCCTTCACAGCCACGTCGTCGCGCCAGAAAGCCACGCCCATGATCGGCTTGACGATGTGCATGCCGCTGTTCAGGAATTCGAGGTCCTTGGCCTCGTGGGTGGCGCCGAGCATGTTGCTGTCGGTGCTGTACGCCTTCTCGACGCTCATCTTGTAGTCGAAGCCGTTCGCGATGAGGTACTCGCTCATCTCCTTGCGCCCGCCGAGCTCGTCGATGAAGCGCTGGTCGAGCCACGGCTTGTAGATCTGCAACGCCGGGTTGGCGACCAGGCCGTAGCGGTAGAAGCGCTCGATGTCGTTGCCCTTGTAGGTGCTGCCGTCGCCCCAGATGTTGACGCCGTCGTCGTGCATCGCCACCACCAGCATCGTGCCGGTGACGGCGCGGCCGAGCGGCGTGGTGTTGAAGTAGGTCGCGCCGCCAGTGCTGATGTGGAAGGCGCTGGACTGGATCGCGGCGATGCCTTCGGCCACCAGTTGCGCGCGGCAATCGACCAGGCGGGCGATGTCGGCGCCGTAGGCCAGCGCCTTGCGCGGGATCTCGTCGTAGTCGCTCTCGTCGGGCTGGCCCAGGTTGGCGGTGTACGCGCAAGGAATGGCGCCCTTGGCGCGCATCCAGTGGACCGCGGCGCTGGTGTCCAGGCCGCCCGAAAAGGCGATGCCGACACGCTGGCCGGCGGGCAGGGTTTGCAGGATATGGGTCATGACGGGACGCGCTTCTCGAAGGCTGGATGGGAACGGAGCGTGCTCACGGCAAGCAGGCGCTGCCGCCCGAGGCCGGGGTCAGCGCCAGTCGGCTGATGCGGCCGGTCTTGTCGATCGACAAAGCGAGTTCGGTACCGGCGCTGCGGTCGCAACTCAGGCGCACGCGGGCACGGGTGCTGCCGTCGCCGCCGAGCACCTCGCCGATGCGGCAGCTGCCGACCGCGATGCGGGCGGCTTCGAGCTCGGCAGCGACGGTGCGGCGCTCGAGTGCCGGCACCAGCGGCAACGCGTGCGCGCCTTGCGCCATCGCGCCCAGCACGGCGGCCACGCTGTCTTGCAGCGCCGGCTGCAACGGCGCGCCGGCATTGAACGACAGGCTCTGCACCAACGGCGGGTTGGTCGGCGCGAGCGTCAACGTGATGTCGAGCCAGCCCTTCTCGCAGGCCAGCCGCTGGCGGCCGCGCAACGGGTTCTCGGCGGTCAGCTCGGCCGGCTTGCAGGCACCGAGCGACGCACGCTGTTCGGCGAAGGCCGCCTTGCGCTGGGGCCACGGCTGGTCGAGCACCAGGTTCTCGGCCGCCCAGGCGGGTACCGTGGCGGCGCCGTCATCGGTGGCCAGCAGCGTGGTGCCGACCTGTGCAAATGCCGCTTGCAGCGCGGGCGACGCGGCAGGCGCCCGTGGCACCAGCGCGCCGGTGGCGCTCAACTCGCGCAGCAGCGTGCGGGCGGGCCCGCCCGCACCGAAGTAGGTGCTGTTGCCGAGCACCAGCACACCGACACCGTGGTCGGGCAGCCAACGCATCATCGAACCGAAACCCGGCAGGCCACCACCGTGGTCGATCACGCGGCCGAAGTTGCAGTCGACGGTTGCCGACAAGCCGAAACCGTACGACTCGGCAAACGCCGCTGCCGGCCCGCCGGGCAGCTGGCGGCGGGTGTACAGATCGGGGGATCCCTGCCCCGCCTGCATCTCGCGCAGCGTGCGTCGCAGCACCGGGCCACGCTCGGGCTCGTCGCGCGGCGGCCAGGCCGACAGCATGAAGGCGACATAACGCGCCAAGTCAGGGGCTGTCGTCAACAGCCCGCCCATGGCGCCGGCTTCGCCATCGGCCAGCAGCGGTTCGTCGGCCCAGCCGGTGCCGTCGCGCTTGTGGCCGCGGGCCAGGCGTGCGGGCGGCACGCCGGCTGGGTCGTAGCGGGTGTCGCGCAGGCCCAGCGGCAGGAGCAGGCGGTCACGCACGAACTCCTGGTACGGCTGGCCGGAGAGCCTGGTGACCACGCGTCCGAGGATCACGAAGCCGAGGTTCGAATACTCGAACGTGCTGCCCGGCGCGCTGCTGAACGGCACGCCGCCAGCCAGCCAGGCCGACAAGCGCTGCGGCGTCATGGCCAGCGTGCGGTCGCCTTGCGGGTTGTCTTCGGGCAGCCCGGCGGTATGGGCCAGCAACTGACGCAGCGTGATCGGTGCCGAATCGGCCGTCGGCAGCTTCCAGCCGCGCAGTTCGGGCACGTGGCGCTCGGCCGCGTCGTCGAGGCTCAGCTTGCCCTCGTCGCGCAACAGCAGCACGGCCATCGCGGTGAAGCTCTTGGACATCGAGGCAATGCGGAACACCGTGTCCGGCGCGACCTGGCCGGCCACCGACATCACCTTGGCGCTGCTGTCGCGCACGCCCAGGCCGCGCACCAGCACCGCGTCGCCGTCGACCACCACCGCGTAGCTCATGCCGGGCGGGCTGCCGTCGCCGGCCATGCTGTCGGCCATCAGCGCTTCGATGCGGGGCAGCGCGGCGAGCAGCTTGGCGCGGCGCTCGGGATCGGCGAAAGTGGCTGGCGGGACGCCGCTGGCGGCCCGACCGGTGCCGGCGAAGGTTGCTGCGCACAGCAGCACCGCGAGCATCGACGGCCGCCGCAACGATCGCGACAAGGAACGCACTTTCATCGTCGTGAATTGTCGCCGTCGGCCTCGCCACCTTCGCCGGCCCTGCGGCGCTGTCGGCGCTCGACGACATCGAAGCCCGACTGCACCAACACCGCCAGCACCGCGGCTGGCAGCGCGCCGGCCAGCATGGCCTGCGTGTCGTTGATCGCCAGGCCCGCGACGATGCGTTCGCCCAGGCCACCGGCACCGACAAAAGCCGCCACGGTGGCCGTGCCGACATTGATGACAGCGGCCGTCTTCACGCCCGCCAGCAGCGTCGGCATCGCCAGCGGCAACTGCACTTCCCGCAGCGCCTGCTGCGGCGTCAGGCCCAGCGCGCTGGCGGCCAGCCCCAGCCCTTTGGGCACCGCAGCCAGGCCGGCGTGGGTGTTGCGCACGATCGGCAACAGCGCATACAGGAACAGCGCCGCCATCGCCGGCCACCAGCCGATGACACCCAGCAGCGCGATCAGGAAGGCCAGCATCGCCAGCGACGGCACCGTCTGCAACACGCCGACAAAACCCATCAGCCACCCGGCCAGCCGCGGCCGCTGCCAGGCCAGGACGCCCAGCGGCACACCCACCAGCACGGCGGCCACCAACGAGCCGAAGACCAGACCCAGGTGCTGTGCCATCAGCCGCGGCAGATCGGGCGCGAACAGGCGGGCGACGAAGCTCTGGGCTTCAGCAGGCTGTTGCCTGCCCGCCTTCGCCGCAGCCGGATCGGCCAGGAAGCGCCGCGCCACTTCGGCAAAGCTCAGCCCATCGAGTTCGACCATCGCATTGAGCCGGATCATGGTGGCGTTGTCGATGCGGCCGGCCAGCGCCAGCAACGGCGTCGCATCGACCGACGCGCGCATCAGCAGCACCGCGTCGTAGCGCGGGAAGAAGCTGCGGTCGTCCACCAGCACCCGCAAGCCGTAGCGGCCGATCTTGGCGTCGGTCGAGTACACGTCGATCACGTCGACTTGCCCGCCGCGCAGCGCCTCGTAGGCCAAGCCATGATCGAGCGCCGAGCCGGGCTGTTGTGGCAGCCCGTACGCGGCCTTCAGTGCCGGCCAGCCGTCGGCACGGGCCTGGAATTCATGCGACAGACCGAACTTCAGCGCGTCGGCCGGCAGCTTGGCCAGATCGGACATCTTCGCCACGCCCAGCCGCGCCGCGTCGGCCTCGCGCAGCGCCAGCGCGTAGGTGTTGCTAAAGCCCAGCGGCACAGCGGCCTTCAGCCCACGCGGCGCGAGCAGGCGGTTCAACTCGTCCAGCGGCGGGTTGCCCTGGCCCTTGAGCAGCTCACGCACGATGGTGCCCGTGTACTCGGGGTAGACCTGCACCGCACCCGACATCAGCGCCTGTTCCAGGATGCCGGTGTTGCCCAGGCCAGCCTTGTGCTCGGCGGCGACGCCAGCGCCCTGGAGCGTCTGGCGCACGATCTCACCCAGCACGTAGCTTTCGGTGAAGCGCTTGGAGCCGACGACGACGGGCTCGGCGGCCAGCACGCCGCCGGCCAGCAGGATCAGGGCAAACAGGGTCAGCGGGCGAATGCACAGTCGGATCAGCATCCGACCGATTGTGCTCAGGGTGCCACGACCACCCGGTTGCGCCCGCTGCGCTTGGCCTCGTACAGCGCCTCGTCGGCTGCGTGCAGCCACGCCGTGGCATCCCGCCCGGCACGCTGCGCGGCCACGCCGATGCTGACGGTGACGCGTTGCCCGTCGAGCAGCGGCGCGGCCTCGATGCGCTGGCGCAGGTCCTCGGCCAGCTTGGCCGCATCGGCCGCGGTGATGCGTGGCAGCAGCAGCACGAACTCCTCGCCGCCGGTGCGGAACAGCCGGTCGCTCGGCCGCTTGCGCGCGTTCAGCACCGCCACCGCGCCCTGCAGCACACGGTCGCCGGCGGCGTGGCCATGGCGGTCGTTGACGGCCTTGAAGTGGTCCAGGTCCAGCGCCAGCAGCACGTTCACCGCCTCGGCACCCGCAGCCGGCGCGGGCAGCTGCGCCAGCTGGGTATCGAAGTGGCGGCGGTTGAAGGCGCCGGTCAAGGGGTCGGTGATGGCCTGGGCGACGAGCGCGCCCTGCAACTCGCCGATGACGTTGAGCACGACGTTGATCATCACCAGCGTCAGCCCGAGCGCGGCGAACACGCGGGCTGCCATCGGCCAGCCGATGGCGACCGCCGCCACCACCGAGGCGCCCACCAGCAGCAGCAGCGACAACGGCAGCGCGACCGCCCGGCGCAGCACGAAGAAGAAGATGAAGAGGGTTGGAAATGCCCACGGCACACCGTTGACGCCCTGCAGCCCGATCGAGCCGCAAACCGCCGCACCCAGCCCGACGCTCATCACGCCGAACGGTACCGGCGGCGCCCGCCCGACCCGCAGCGCCAGGCTGTTGACGGTCAAAATCAGTTGCGCGACCGCGATCATCGTGGCCAGCGCCCAGCGCCCGGCCAGCAGGTGGCTGGCAGTGAACGGCAGCAGCAGCACCGCCGCCATCAGGCTGAGGTGCACGGCGATGCGGTCGCGGAAGTCGGCCAGCGCGTCGTCACCGGAGCGCAAGACGCCCGCCAGCGCCGCCCACAGGGCTTTTGGTTGGAGTGACACGTCAGGTGCATCGGCATCGCCCGGCCCCGGATTGAGGGTGGAGGCCCCGAACGACCGGGCTAGCGTGACGGATGCAGCGCTGGGCGGCAGCAGGTTCAGGCCACCGCGGCGGCTGCGCGGTGCACTTCCTCGCGCACGGCTTCCGTCAGCTCGGCCTTCAAGGCCGAGAATTCCGGTTGCGTCTTCATCGCGTAGTGGCGCGGGTGCGGCAACGGCACCGGGCGGTCGAGCTTGATGCGGCCCGGGCGTGCGCTCATCACCACGGTGCGGGTGCCCAGGAACACCGCCTCGTCGATGTCGTGGGTGACGAAGAGCACGGTTTTCTGCCGCGCCTCCCACACCGACAGCAGCAACTCCTGCATCAGCTCGCGCGTCTGGTGGTCGAGCGCGCCGAAGGGCTCGTCCATCAGCAGCATGCGTGGGTCGTTGGCCAGTGCGCGGGCCAGCGCGGTGCGCTGCTGCATGCCGCCCGACAGCTGTTTCGGGTAGTGGTTCTCGAAGCCCTTCAGCCCCACCTGCACGATGAAACCTTGGGCCACTTCGAGCTGCTGCGGCCGCGGCCAGCCACGTTCGCGCAGGCCGAAGCAGACGTTGTCCAGCACCGTCAGCCAAGGGAACAGCGTGTAGCTCTGGAACACCATGCCGCGGTCGGCGCCCGGGCCTTCGATGCGGCGGCCGTCGAGCTGCACCTCACCCGCCGTCGGCACGTCCAGGCCGGCCACGATGCGCAGCAGCGTGCTCTTGCCGCAGCCGCTGGGGCCGAGGATGGTGATGAGCTCGTTTTCGTTCACCGACAGATCGGTGGCTTGCAGTGCCAGCGTGGTCGCAAAGCGCTTCTCGACGCCGCGCACTTGCAGGATGGGTGTGCTCATCGTGCCCCTCACCGGCCCAGCTGGGCCCACGGAAAGAACCACCGGTTGCCCAGCTTGAACAGCAGGTCGCTGATCAGTCCGATCAAGCCGATGACGATGATCCCGAAGATGATCTGGTCGGTCGCCAGCAGCGCCTGGCTGCTGACGATCATGTGGCCGATGCCGCTGCTGGCACCGATGAGTTCGGCCACGATCACGTAGGTCCAGGCCCAGCCGAGTACCAGGCGCAGCGTCTCGGCGATCTCGGGTGCCGCACCCGGGATGAGCACGCGGCCGATCAGGCTGCGGTCGCTGACGCCCAGCGTGTAGGCCGCTTCGACCAGATCGCGCCGCGTCTGCCCCACCGTCACCGCGACCATCAAGACCAGCTGGAAGAAGCTGCCGATGAAGATGAGGGCCAGCTTCTGCGCCTCGCCGATGCCGGCCCACAGGATCAACAGCGGGATGAACGCACTCGCCGGCAAGTAGCGCGCAAAGCTGACGAAGGGCTCGAAGAAGGCCTCGATGGGCTTGTAGGTGCCCATCAGAACGCCCAGCGGCAAGGCCAACGCAGCGGCGATCAGGAAGCCGCCCACCACCCGCCACACCGTCATGCCGATGTCGTAGGCAAAACCCATCTCGGTGAGCAGCGTGTACCCGCTCTTGACCATCGTGATCGGGTCGGCGAGAAAGGTCTTGCTGACATAACCGCCCAATGTGGCGAAGGCCCACACGGCGAAGAACAGCACGAAGAAGCTTACCCCCAGCACGATCCGCGTGCGGGGGCTGACGGGCGTCAGCGGACGCATGCGTCGACGGCCTCAAGCGAACGCGGTGGAACCGGCTTGGCCGGGCCACTCGCGTTGCCGCCTTGAGGGGGCAGCGGCCCAAGGCCGCTCCGGGGGTGGTTCACTTTATGAAGCGGGTATCCGCCAGCTTGCTCATGTCGGGAAGCGCCTTGATGAGGCCGATCTCCAGCAGCAGGTCAGCCGCTTCCTTGCTGAACGCGGCATGTTCGCCAGCGAAGAACTTCAGGTTGGCCTCGCGGTCCTGCCAGCGCAGGTAGGCCTGGCTCTTCTCGAACTGCTCGCCGGTCTGCTTGACGTTGGCACCCATGATCTCGAAGCTCTTCTTCGGCTCGGCCTTGATCATCGCCACGGCATCGAAGTAGGCATCAGCCAGGCCCTTGGCGGCCTTGGCGTTTTCGGCGAGGAACTTGGGCGTGCAGCCGAAGGTGTCCATCACGTTCGGGTAGTCGAGCGTGGTGGCGATGATCTTGCCGGCCTCGGGCTTGGCGCGCACGGCGCCGAGGTAGGGCTCGTAGGTCATCGCCGCATCCAGCCCGTCGACGCCCGCGATCATCGCGTTGGCCGCCGGCTGCGGGCCCATGTTGACGATCTTCACGTCCTTCACCGACATGCCGTTCTTCTTCAGGTACCACGCCAGGCCGAAGTAGCCGGCGGTGCCGGGGGCGTCGGCAGCGACCGTCTTGCCTTTCAGGTCCTTGATCGAATTGATGCCGGGCTTGGCCACCATGCCGTCGGCACCGAAACTCTTGTCGAGCTGGAAGATCTGCGTCGTCGGCACGCCGTTGGCGTTCCAGATGACCCAGGTCTCGACGGTCGTGGCGGCGCACTGGATGTCACCGCTGGCGATGGCCAGGTGGCGGTCCTTCTGCGGAATCATCTTGATCGTCACGTCCAGGCCGTGCTTCTTGAACAGGCCCGTTTCGCGCGCCAGCGTGAGCGGTGCGAAGCCGGTCCACGGCGACATGCCGATGGTGAGCGCAGTGAGCTTGTTGTCCTGCGCCTGCGCGCTGGTGGCGGCAGCGGCAGACAGTGCGATCGCAAACAGCGTGGTCTTCTTCATCGAAGGTGTCCTCTTTTGGCGTTGGGTGGATGGCAGGGAATGTGGCCTAGGGCCGGCGTTCAACCGCGGCCCCAGACGGCGAAGAAAGCCTTGAATTTGGTCCAGGCCGGCACGCGTTCGTCGGAGACAAGGTCGAGAAAGTCCGACAGCCGCTTGCTCTTGACTATGGTGTAGGCGGTGAGCGCAATGATCGGCACGAAGACGACAAAAAACGCGGCGACCTTCTGCGGCAACGGCGCGTCGGCCTCGGCGAGCAGGTTCATGCCGAGGAATCCGGTGGTCACGGTGCCGATCAGGCCGAAGATCGTCACCACCGTCAGCCGCACCACGGTGTTGGCCTGGCGGCGCAGCGCATCGGCGTCGAGGTAGCCGTTCATGTCGTGGATGCGTTCCTTGACCTCGGCGTACAGCGGCTCGATCTCCAGGTGCTCGCGGCACATGCGGAACAACGTCTTGACGTGCGCCTGCTCGCTGATGTCGTGGAACCAGTAGCGGTGCGTGAAGCTGAGAAAGGCGACGTAGGTGATGCGGATGCGGCGCTTGAAGCGCTTGACGCTTTCGGGGCGGGCGGGGTCCAGCACCATCATCGCCTCGGCGAGCTGGTCGCTGACCATCAGCAGCGTCGCCTTCTGGAAGTGCGCGATCAGGAACAGCAGGAAGTGCTGGTGGCGGAACTGCGCCAGCACGCCGCGGTCGCGGCAGCGGTAGAAATCGCTCTGGGCGTCGCCGACGACGATCAGCGCCAGCCCCGAGCACAGGTAGCGCGTGTGCGGCGCGGCGCCGCCGGGGGCCCAGAAACGGTCGTAGCAAAAACGCCGTTCGAAGTCGGCCAGGTGGCTGTCGGCATAGGGCAGCCCAGCCGAGACGTCGCCGCTGGTGGCCAGGCCCAGGCGGACGAAATCGGCGCGGTCCAGCGCGTCGGGGTCGTCGACCGCCAGGTAGGCCATCATCGGCATGCGGTAGTACTCGATCTGGCGGAAGCGCAAGGCGCCGGCGTGGTTCGAGTGGTGGTTGACCAGCGGCGCGAGCACGAATTCCCAGTGCGCCGAAAAGCGCGGCGCGCGGTGTTCGGCGACATGCGCCAGGAAGGCCTCGCGCGCGCTGGCGTCGCTGGCACACAGGACCTCGCCCTGCGCGTCGAGCCACTCGCAGCTGGCCAGCCCGTGGCGCGGGCCGCCGTCGGACTCCCAACCCGCCGGGAAGGCACGACCGCCGCGGTACAGCAGCTCCTGCGCCACCGGCAGCGGCAAATCGTCGGCCGACAGCTCGACGTTGAGCAGCACGATGTCCACGCCGTAGAAGAAGTACAGGTCGATGTGCGCGACCTGCAACGTCACCGGGGCATCGCCCGGCCGCGGCACCACGCGCATCGCGGCGATGTCGTGGCGGCGGAACACGCGCATCGGCGAGCCGGCGCTGGCCGCCTCTTCGCCACTGCGCCCGGCCCGGCCTTCGCCGTAAAGGAAACGCTGCACGTAGGGCAGGAAGGCGATGAACTCGGTGTAGTGGCGTTCGTGGAAGTCGTCGGCGTCGCCGGTGTACTCGTCGTCCTGCTCGCGCCATGGCGAGGCATCGCCCAGCGCACGCAAGGCGCGCCACGGCGCGCGGCGCATTTCGCTGTCGTCGCCATCGGCCGGCGGCACCAGCCGCAGCGGCCACAGCAGCACGTGGCGCAGGTGGCGCACGGTAATGTGTTGGGTGCGCACCGCATCGGCGAGGGTGGTGGGCTGCAGCATGCGAAACGAGTGTAGGGGTGTATGCAGCCGGGTGAAGCCGGGGAGGCCGCCGCCCGACCTAGGCCGCGACCCAGAGCGCCGGGCCGCCCAGGCCGCGCAGCAGCGGCGACAGCGCCCCGCTGCGCACGAGTGCGCTGGCGCGCTCGATGTCGGGCGCCAGGTAGCGGTCCTGCATCATGCTCGGGCAGTGCTCGCGCAGCAGCCGATGGGCGGCTTCGAGCGGCGGGCTGCTGGCCAGCGGGCGCAGGAAGTCGATGCCCTGCGCGGCGGCCAGCAACTCGATGCCGAGGATGTGGCCGACGTTGTCGATCATCGGTTGCAACCTGCGCGCCGCGAAGGTGGCCATCGAGACATGGTCTTCCTGATTGGCGCTGGTCGGCAGGCTGTCAACGCTGGCCGGGTGGGCCAGCGATTTGTTCTCGCTGGCCAGTGCGGCGGCGGTGACGTGGGCGATCATGAAGCCGCTGTTCAGCCCCGCGTTGGGGGTCAGGAACGGCGGCAGGCGCGAGACGTTGCTGTCGATCAGCATGGCGATGCGGCGCTCGGCGATAGCGCCGACTTCGGCGATCGCGGTGGCCATCGCATCCGCCGCCAACGCAACCGGCTCGGCGTGGAAGTTGCCTCCGCTGACCATCGCACCGTCGTTCGCGAACACCAGCGGGTTGTCGGTGACCGCATTGGCTTCGCGCAGCAGCACCAGCGCGGCGTGGCGCAGCTGGTCGAGGCAGGCGCCGACAACCTGCGGCTGGCAGCGCAGGCAGTACGGGTCCTGCACGCGGTCGTCGCCTTCGGTGTGCGAGGCGCGGATGGCGCTGCCTTCGAGCAGCGAGCGGTAGTAGCGCGCGACGTCGATCTGCCCCGGCTGGCCGCGCACGGCGTGGATGCGCGGGTCGAACGGGCCGTCGCTGCCCCGCGCGGCGTCGACCGTCAGCGCGCCGATGACCAGTGCGGCTTCGAGCACCGGCTCGAAGGCAAACAGCGCGTGCAGCGCGAGTGCGGTGCTGGTCTGCGTGCCGTTGATCAGCGCCAGCCCTTCCTTGGCCTGCAGTTGCAGCGGCGCAATCCCGCTGGCCCGCAGCATCTCGGCGGCGGGCCGTTTGCTGCCGCTGTCGTCGACGAAGAAACCTTCACCCATCAAGGCCAGCGTCATGTGCGCCAGCGGCGCCAGGTCGCCCGATGCGCCGACCGAGCCCTGGCTCGGCACATGCGGCACCAGGCCGGCGTTGTGCACCGCCACCAGCGTGTCGATGACCACCGGCCGCACGCCCGAGTAGCCGCGCGCCAGGCTGGTGGCTTTCATCGCCAGCATCAGCCGCAGCACCGGTGCGGCCAGCGGCGCGCCGACGCCGACGCTGTGGCTGCGGATCAGGTTCCATTGCAGCGTCGCCAGGTCTTCGGTGCTGATGCGCGTGGAAGCCAGCTTGCCGAGGCCGGTGTTGACGCCGTAGACCGCGGCATTCCCGGCCGCAGCGGCAGCGACGACCGCCGCGCTGGCGCGAATGCCCGGCAGCGCAAGCGGGTCCACCACCAGCGGTTGGTGCGGGCCATCGGTGCCGCCGTGGATGGCTTGAAGCTCGTCGAGCGTGAGCTGGCCGGGGCGCAGCAGCATCAACGAAGACCTGCGCTCGCGTGCCGATCGATCATCGGCAGATTCAGCCGCTGCTCTTTGGCACAGGCCACCGCGATGTCGTAGCCGGCATCGGCATGGCGCATCACGCCAGTCGCCGGGTCGTTCCACAACACGCGTTCGATGCGCCGGGCTGCCGCATCGGTGCCGTCGCAGACGATGACGACGCCGCTGTGCTGCGAATAGCCCATGCCGACGCCGCCGCCGTGGTGCAGGCTGACCCAGGTGGCGCCGCCTGCGGTGTTGAGTAGCGCATTGAGCAGCGGCCAGTCGCTGACGGCGTCGCTGCCGTCCTTCATCGATTCGGTCTCGCGGTTGGGTGACGCGACGGAGCCGCTGTCCAGATGGTCGCGGCCGATGACGATCGGCGCACTCAGTTCACCGCTCTTCACCATCTCGTTGAAGGCCAGCCCCGCGCGGTGCCGCTCGCCCAGGCCGATCCAGCAGATGCGCGCCGGCAGGCCCTGGAAAGCGATGCGCTCACCGGCCATGTCGAGCCAGCGGTGCAGGTGCGCGTCTTCGGGAAACAGCTCCTTCATCTTGGCGTCGGTCTTGCGGATGTCTTCCGGGTCGCCGCTGAGCGCCACCCACCTGAACGGCCCCTTGCCGCGGCAGAACAACGGCCGCACATAGGCCGGTACGAAGCCGGGGAAGTCGAAGGCGTTCTTCACCCCGGCGTCGAGCGCGACCTGACGGATATTGTTGCCGTAGTCGACCGTCGGCACGCCCATGGACTGGAAGTCGAGCATGGCCTGCACGTGCGCCGCACAGCTTTGCGCCGCGGCTTCGCGCAGCGCGGTGTGCTGCGTGCTGTCCGCCTGCGCGGCGCGCCAGCGCTCGACGCTCCAGCCGGCGGGCAGGTAGCCGTTGACGAGGTCGTGCGCGCTGGTCTGGTCGGTGACGAGATCGGGTTTGATACCGCGGCGAACCATCGCGGGCAGCAGTTCAGCGGCGTTGCCCAGCAGCGCGACCGAGACGGCCTTCTTCTCTGCGGTGTAGCGCGCGATGCGCGCCAGCGCGTCGTCGAGGTCGGCGGCCTGCTCGTCGACGTAGCGGCTGCGCAGGCGGAAGTCGATGCGGCTTTGCTGGCACTCGATGTTCAGGCTGCACGCCCCGGCGAAGGTGGCGGCCAGCGGCTGCGCGCCGCCCATGCCGCCGAGGCCCGAGGTCAATATCCAGCGGCCGGCCATCGACCCACCGAAATGCTGCTTTGCGGCTTCGACAAAAGTCTCGTAGGTGCCCTGCACGATGCCTTGGCTGCCGATGTAGATCCAGCTGCCCGCGGTCATCTGCCCGTACATCATCAGGCCCTTGCGGTCGAGCTCGTCGAAGTGTTCCCAGGTTGCCCACTTCGGCACCAGGTTCGAGTTCGCGAGCAGCACGCGCGGCGCGTCTTCATGGGTGCGAAACACCCCGACCGGCTTGCCGCTTTGAATGAGCAGGGTCTCGTCGGGCTTCAACGCCTTCAGGCTGGCGAGGATGGCCTCGAAGCAATCCCAGTTGCGCGCCGCCTTGCCGATGCCGCCGTAGACGACGAGTGCATCGGGGTTCTCGGCCACCTCGGGGTCGAGGTTGTTCTGCAGCATCCGGTAGGCGCCCTCGATCAGCCAGTTGGCGCAACTGAGCTGGTTGCCGCGCGGGCTGCGCACGGGGTGCGGTTGGGCGGCAGGCCCGGCGATCGGCGTCTTGGGCGCCGAGTGGATGGCGGACAGGTCGGTCATGGCTCTCTCCCTCTGCGTCGTCGATGGCTTCGTTGGCCGCGAACTCTACTTGTCTAGACAAGCTGGCGCAAGTAGGATCGGCCGCGATGTTGACGCCTGCCGCCCCACCCTACCAACGCGTCAAGCAGCACCTGCTGGAAGGGCTGGCCGATGGGCGCTGGCCGCCCGGTGCCTTGATGCCGTCCGAGGCCGAACTGGTCGGGCACTTCGGCGTCAGCCGAATGACGGTCAACCGCGCGCTGCGCGAGTTGCAAGCCGAGGGCCTGGTCTCGCGCAGCCAGGGCGTGGGCACCTTCGCTGCGCCGCGGCATCTGGTGGCCAGCACACTGACGGTGCGCGACCTGCACGACGAGATCGAAGCGCGTGGCGCACACCACACCACCACCGTGCACTTCGCGCGTGAAGAGCGCGCCGCTGCGGGCGTGGCCGGCCAGCTCGGCCTGAAGCCCGGTGCGCGGGTGTTCCACAGCCTCATCGTGCACGCCGCCGATGGGCTGCCGCTGCAAGCCGAAGACCGCTTCGTCAACCCGGCCTGCGCGCCCGGCTACCTGGGCGTGGACTTCACCCGCACCACGCCGACGCGCTACCTGCTCGACGTGGCGCCGCTGTGGCAGGCCGAGGTGCACATCGAAGCGCGTAACGCGTCGGCCGATGAAGCGAAGCTGCTGGCGATCGCGCCTGGCGATGCGGTGCTGGTGCTGGTGCGCCGCACGCACAAGCAAGGGGTGCCGATCACGCTGGCGCGGCTGGTGCACCCCGGCGCGCGCTACACGCTGCAAGGGAGCTTCACGCCATGACGGCAACCTTCGTTTGCGCTGACGACGTCGCGCCCGTGGCGTGGAAGAACGGCGGCGGTCTGACGCGTCACCTGCTGTGCGAGCCCGGCGGTGAGGGATGGCGCTGGCGCGTCAGCCTGGCGGACATCGATCGCGACGGGCCGTTCTCGGCCTTTGCGGATGTCGAGCGCTGGTTCGCGGTGGTGCAAGGCGCGGGTGTACGGCTGGCCTTCGCTTCGGGCGAACAGCGCCTCGGCCCGCACGATGCGGCGATCCGTTTCGACGGCGCCGAAGCACCGGGCTGCCGGCTGATCGAAGGCCGCACGCGCGACCTGAACCTGATGCTGCGCGGCGGCGCTCGGGGCGTGATGCGGCGCGCCGGCGAAGGCGCTGTCTGGTCCGATGCGTGGCCATTGCGCGGGCGCTTCGATGTGCAGACGATGACACTGCAGTGGGGGCTGCCGGCGGGGCCGCTGGTGGCGCCGGGGCCGGTGCTGTGGATCGGGGTGGCGCCGTGACGACGGCGCTGTGGCGCGGCGCACGGCTGGCCACGCTGGCGGGCGAGCGCGGCTGGGGCTTGATCGAGCGTGGAGCGGTGGTCACGACGGGCGAATCCATCGCGTGGGTGGGCGACGAAACGGGGCTGCCCCCGGGCTTGAATCCCGATGTCGAACACCAGCTCGATGGCCTGCTGCTGACACCCGGCCTGGTCGACTGTCACACCCATCTGGTCTACGGCGGTGACCGCGCGCGCGAATTCGAGCAACGGCTCGAAGGCGCCAGCTACGAAGACATCGCGCGCGCCGGTGGGGGCATTCGCTCGACGGTCGCCGCCACACGGGCAGCCTCCGACGACGCCTTGTTCAACACCGCGGTAACACGCGCTCGGCGTCTGATGGCCGGCGGCGTGACGACGCTGGAAATCAAGTCCGGCTACGGCCTGTCGCTCGAACACGAAGCGCGCTGTCTGCGCGTCGCGCGCCAGCTGGGGCATCAACTGCCGCTGACCGTGCGAGCCACGGGCCTTGCGGCGCACGCGCTACCGCCGGAGTTCGAAGGCCGCGCCGACGACTACATCGACGCGGTGTGCGCCTGGTTGCCACAGTGGCACGCCGAAGGCCTGCTGGACGCGGTGGACGCCTTCTGCGAACGCATCGCCTTCAGCCCCGCACAGACGCGGCGTGTGTTCGATGCCGCACGCGCGCTCGGCCTGCCGGTGAAGCTGCATGCCGAACAACTCAGCGACCAGGGCGGTGCGGCACTCGCGGCGACCTATGGCGCGCTCAGCTGCGACCATCTGGAGTGGCTGTCGCCCGATGGCATCGCGGCGATGCACGCTGCCGGCAGCGTCGCTGTGCTGCTGCCCGGCGCCTTCTACTTCCTGCGCGAGACCAAGCTGCCGCCGGTCCAGGCCCTGCGTGACGCCGGTGTGCCGATGGCGATCGCGACCGACCACAACCCGGGCTCGTCGCCCTGCCTGAGCCTGCCGCTGATGCTGAACATGGCCTGCACGCTGCTGCGCATGACACCTGAAGAAGCGTTGCGCGGCGCCAGCGTCAACGGGGCACGCGCGCTGGGCCTCCACGACCGCGGCCGCATCGCCGCGGGCCAGCGTGCCGATCTCGCGGCCTGGGCGGTCGACCACCCGGCCGAACTGGCCTACCGCTTTGGCGACGAAGCCTGCCGGCGCGTCATCATCGGCGGGCGTGAGGTGCCCATCCCATGAACACCGAAGAAGCCGTCTTCCAGCTGCACCGCGGCCACCGGCCGCTGCTGGTCAGCGTGCCACATGTCGGCACCGCCATCCCGCCGCAGATCGCTGCCAAGCTGGTGCCGCGCGCACTCGACACCGAAGACGCCGACTGGCACTTGCAGCGGCTTTACGCCTTCGCGGTGGAGCTCGGCGCGAGCCTGATCGTGCCGCGCTTCGCGCGCTACGTCGTCGATCTGAACCGCCCGAGCGAGAACACGCCGATGTACCCCGGCGCCAATAACACCGACTTGTGCCCGACGCGCTTCTTCACCGGCGAGCCGCTGTACCGCGACGGCCAGGCGCCCGAAGACGCCGAGGTGCAGCGCCGCGTGGCACGCTACTGGCGGCCGTACCACGAGGCGATCGCGGCCGAGCTGCAGCGCCACCACGACGAACATGGCCACGTCGCGCTATTCGACGGCCACAGCATCCAGCCCGAACTGCCGTGGCTCTTCGAAGGCCGGTTGCCCGATCTGAACCTGGGCACCGCCGAAGGCAAGAGCTGTTCGCCGGCGCTGCGCGACGCGATGGCGCGCGTGCTGCAAGCCCACACCGCGCACAGCCACGTCATCGACGGCCGCTTCAAGGGCGGCCACATCACGCGCTTCTACGGCCGGCCGGCCGAAGGTTTTCACGCCGTGCAGATGGAGATGGGCTGGCAGTGCTACATGGACCCGGCCAAGCCGCCGTCCGCTGCCTACGACGAAGCGCGCGCCGCCACCGTGCTGCCGGTACTGAAGGGGCTGGCGCAGGCGCTGCTGGACACCGCGCCGTGAGACACCCTCTTGTCAACCCGGCTTCGGCGGGCCGAGCGCCGGGCCGCCCCCAGCCGGCCCGCCGTCCCTCGGGGGACCGGCCGACGTACCCGTCGGACGAGGGGCTGACATGAGTCCGCGCGCCGCGCTGCTCTGGGCACCCGGCGCCTGGGTCGAAGGCCGCTGGCGCGAGCGCGTGCTGCTGGAGGTTGGCAACGACGGGTACTGGCTGTCGATCACGCCCGACCAGCCCGCGCCGCCGCACGCGGAAGTGCTCACCGGACCCGTGCTGCCCGGCCTCGTCAACGCCCACAGCCACGCCTTCCAGCGGGCCTTCGCAGGCCTGGCCGAACGCCGTGACAGCGAGCACGACGACTTCTGGAGCTGGCGCGACCGCATGTACGGCGTGGCCTTGCGCATCACGCCCGACGAGTTACGGGCGGTCGCCACCGGCCTGTATGCCGAGTTGCTGCAAGGCGGCTACACCCACGTCTGCGAGTTCCATTACCTGCACCACGCGCCCGACGGCATGCCTTACGGCAACCCGCTGGCGATGTGCGAAGCGCTGGCCCAGGCGGCAGCCGCCACAGGCATCGGGTTGACGCTGCTGCCGGTGCTGTACGAGCGTGCCGGCTTCTCGCAGCCGGCGCTGCGCGAGGACCAGCGCCGCTTCCGCACCGACGTGCGCAGCGTGCTCGGCCTTCGCGACGGCATCCGCGCCGCGCGTTGGGCGGGCGTGGATGCCGGTGTGGCGATCCACTCGCTGCGCGCCGCGGCGCCAGCATCCATCCACGCGCTGCGCGCGGCGCTGGTTGGCGACGACGGCCCGGTCCACATTCACGTCGCCGAGCAGACGGCCGAGGTCGACGACTGCCTGGCCGCTACCGGCCACCGCCCGATCGCGTGGCTGGCGCACCAGGGCCTGCTTGATGCCCGCTGGCAACTCGTTCACGCCACGCACGCCACGCCGGAAGAGATCAACGCCGTGGCGCGCAGCGGCGCCGGCGTGGTGCTGTGCCCGACGACCGAAGCCAACCTTGGCGACGGCATCCCCGACCTGCCGTGCTGGCTGTCTGCCGGCGTGCCATGGGCGATCGGCAGCGACAGCCACGTCGGCCGCGACGCGGCCGAAGAACTGCGCTGGCTCGAATACGCTCAACGCCTGGTCCAGCGCCGGCGCAACGTCACCGCCGCACCCGGCACGCAGCCAGCCACCGCCGCGCGGCTGTTCGAAGGCGCGCTGGCCGGCGGTGCTGCCGCGGCAAGCCTGCCGCTTGCTGGCCTGTTGCCCGGCGCCTGGGCCGACCTGCTGGTGCTGGGTGACGACGGCGCAGACCTCCCGCATCGCCTGGACACCTGGGTGTTCAGCAGCCCGCGGCCAGCACTCCGCGCGGTGATGGCGCGCGGGCGCTGGTGCCGGCCCGTGGGCCTGCAAAACCCTTGAATCTGCATGATTCGGTATGTATCATGCGTGCATACCGAATTCTTCAGACACCCCGGGAGCCGCCATGGAAGCCACCGTCGCCGAACGCGGCCAGATCACGCTGCCGAAGTCTGTGCGTGATGCATTGGGCCTGAGCAAAGGCACCAAGCTCAAGGTTGAACTCGAAGGCGGGCGCATCGTGCTGCGCAAAGACGTGGACGACGCCATTTCGCGCGTGCGCGGGCGCTTCAAGCTGCCACCGGGCGTGACCACCGACGACATCATGCGCGAGCTGCGCGGCCGTGCCCCCGGCGACCCGCTGCCCGAGTGGGACCGGCCTGCCAGCGGCCCGCACACCGCGCCGAAAACAACCCGGGCCGCGGCCTCCGCCAAGGCCGCTAAGGCCACGCCGCGCAAGCCGCGCTGAGCGCCGATGATCGCGCTGGACAGCAACCTGCTGATCGATTTCATGGGCCACGACGAAGGTCTGGCGGCGGCCGCCGATTCGGCACTGCGCCAAGCGCTGGCCGGTGGGCCGGTGGTGGCCTGCGAGGTGGTGGTTGCCGAGCTGGTCGCCGGCCTGGGCAACGGATCGCTGGTCGTCGATGCCCTGGAAGAACTGGGCGTCCAGTTTTCACCGCTTGAACAGCGCTCCGCCGTGCGGGCTGGCGAGATGCAGCGCCGCTATGCCGAGCGCCGCCGCGCGGCCCGCGAAAGCGGTGACGCACCGCGGACGGTGCCCGACTTTCTGATCGGCGCCCACGCGCTGTTGCAGTGCCAGGCGCTCATCACGCGCGACGGCGGTTTTTTCCGCGACTACTTCAAGGGCTTGAAAGTCATCGTGCCGAAATAGGACCCCCACGCTCACTGTCGTTCGCTGCCCCCCAAGGGGGGCGCTTGCAGCGGCCCGGCAAAGCCGGATCCGCGCAAGACCTTGATCGAATCTTGTCAACCCAACCAGGTGCTGCCATGACCCATGCCTACGCCAAGACCCTCAAATCCTTCAAGACCGCCAGCGGCAAGGAGGGCAAGCTCTACTCGCTGCCCGCGCTGGCCAAGACTTACCCCAACGTCAGCCGGTTGCCGATCAGCATCCGCATCGTGCTGGAAAGCGTGCTGCGCAACTGCGACGGCAAGAAGGTCACGAAAGAGCACGTCGAGCATCTCGCCAACTGGAGCGCCACCGCGGCGCGCACCGAAGAGATCCCCTTCGTCGTCGCGCGTGTGGTGCTGCAGGACTTCACCGGCGTGCCGCTGCTGGCCGACCTGGCTGCGATGCGCAACGTGGCCGAGAAGATGGGCAAGAACCCGAAACGCATCGAGCCGCTGGTGCCGGTCGATCTGGTCGTCGACCACAGCGTGATGATCGACCACTTCGGCAGCCCCAAAGCACTCGACCTGAACATGAAGCTGGAGTTCAGCCGCAACCAGGAGCGCTACCAGTTCATGAAGTGGGGCATGGACGCGTTCTCGACCTTCGGCGTCGTGCCGCCGGGCTTCGGCATCGTGCACCAGGTCAACCTCGAATACCTGGCGCGCGGCGTGCACAAGACGGGCAAGGGCCCGGACACCGTCTACTACCCCGACAGCCTGGTCGGGACCGACAGCCACACGACGATGATCAACGGCATCGGCGTCGTCGGCTGGGGCGTGGGGGGCATCGAGGCCGAGGCCGGCATGCTCGGCCAGCCGGTCTACTTCCTGACGCCCGACGTGGTGGGCTTCGAGCTCACCGGCAAGCTGCGCGAAGGGGTCACGGCCACCGACCTGGTGCTCACCGTCACCGAGCTTTTGCGCAAGGAGAAAGTGGTCGGCAAGTTCGTCGAGTTCTGCGGCGAAGGCACGCGCACGCTGAGCCTGCCCGACCGCGCCACCATCGGCAACATGGCGCCCGAGTACGGCGCGACGATGGGCTTCTTCCCCGTCGACGAGAAGACGATCGACTACTTCGAAGGCACTGGCCGGACCAAGGCCGAGATCGAAGCCTTTGCCGCCTACTTCAAGGCGCAGAAGATGTTCGGCGTGCCGATGGCCAGCGAGATCGACTTCACCAAACTCGTCAAGCTCGATCTGTCGACCGTGTCGCCCAGCCTGTCCGGCCCGAAGCGCCCGCAGGACCGCATCGAACTCGGCAACGTGAAGAGCAAATTCACGCAGCTGTACAGCGCCGCCGCCGCAGACAACGGCTTCAACCAGCCGGCCGAGAAGCTGGCGCCGGCGGTGACGACGGCCGACGGCCTGGCCCTGCACAACGGCGACGTGCTGATCGCGGCGATCACGAGCTGCACCAACACCAGCAACCCGGGCGTGCTGCTGGCCGCGGGGCTGCTGGCGAAGAAGGCGGTCGAAGCGGGTCTGAAGGTGCCCAAGCACATCAAGACCTCCCTCGCGCCGGGCTCGCGCATCGTCACCGAATACCTTGAGAAGGCCGGCCTGCTGCCGTACCTGGAGAAGCTGGGTTTCAGCGTCGCGGCGTACGGCTGCACCACCTGCATCGGCAACGCGGGCGACCTGACGCCGGCGATCAACGACGCCATCACCCAGAACGACCTGGTCTGCGCTGCGGTGCTGTCGGGCAACCGCAACTTCGAAGCGCGCATCCACCCGAACCTGAAGGCCAACTTCCTGGCCAGCCCGCCGCTGGTGGTGGCGTATGCGATTGCCGGCAACGTGACGCGCGACCTGATGACGGAGCCGGTTGGAAAGGGTCACAAGGGCAAGGACATCTTCCTCGGCGACATCTGGCCGACCAGCGACGAGATCCACGCGCTGATGAAGTTCGCGATGAACGGCAAGGCCTTCCGCAAGAACTACGACAAGGTCAAGACCGACCCCGGCAAGCTGTGGGAAAAGATCAAGGGTGTAAAGGGCAACGTCTACACGTGGCCGAAGAGCACCTACATCGCCGAGCCGCCGTTCTTTGCCGACTTCACGATGGAGCCGAAGGCGCTGGACGCCGGTGTGCGTGGCGCGCGCATCATGGGCTTGTTCGGCGACAGCATCACCACCGACCACATCAGCCCGGCCGGCTCGTTCAAGGACAGCACGCCCGCGGGCAAGTACCTCACCGACCACGGCGTGCTCAAGGCCGACTTCAACAGCTACGGCGCACGCCGCGGCAACCACGAAGTGATGATGCGCGGCACCTTCGCCAACGTGCGCATCAAGAACCTGATGATCCCGGCCATGGCCGATGGCTCGCGCGTGGAGGGCGGGTACACGCTGTACCAACCGTCGATCAGCGAGCTGGCCGGCGGCGCGGCCGTGGAGCAACTGCCGATCTACGACGCGGCCATGAAGTACGTCGCCGCCGGCACGCCGACGGTGATCTTCGCGGGCGAGGAATACGGCACCGGCTCCAGCCGCGACTGGGCGGCCAAGGGCACGGCGCTGCTGGGCATCAAGGCCGTCGTCGCACGCAGCTTCGAGCGCATCCACCGCAGCAACCTGATCGGCATGGGCGTGCTGCCTTTGCAGTTCAAGACCGGTGTGTCGTGGGAGACGCTGGGCCTGAAAGGCGGCGAGACCATCGACGTGGTGCTCGGCGCGGACATCAAGCCGCTGACCGATGCCACGCTCGTGATCACCGACGCCGGCGGCACCGTGAGCAAGGTGACGGTGCTGCTGCGCATCGACACGCCGATCGAGGTCGACTACTACAAGCACGGCGGCATCTTGCCGTTCGTGCTGCGCCAGCTGCTGGCGGCTTGAGCACAAGGTTGAAGCACTTTGCCCGTGCGGCGTTTGCGCCCTGCTCGCACTTGTTCTTGTCGAGTCGAATCAGCAGCTGATCAGCAATCTCGCAAACCGGGTCTTTGGCGCTTCGTGTCTTGCCGGTGCGCAAGGCCCTAACCTTCCATCAACAGTTCGCCCAGCACGGGTGCCGCGTACTCGAGGATCTGCGTGTCGCGCGTCAGCAGCACCATGCGTTCAGCGCGCGCGGTGCCGATCAGCATTCGATCCACCGGATCGCCGTGCGTCAGGACAAGCGCAGCAGCCGACTCCGCATGCTCAGCCGTGAGAGCTATCAATTTGGCGCCGGCGCGCTCGATGGCCTGAACCAGGCGGCCGGAAGGCAGGTCGAGCTTGCCGTGGTGGTGCTTGAGCAGCAGCTCCCACACGCTGAGCGCACTGACGTGAACCGCCTCATGTTCGAGGATATGGCGTGTGGCGCGGCCCAGCTTGCGCGGCGCCGTCAGGCCCCAGAGCACGATTTGCGTGTCGAGCAGATAGCGCTTCACCGGCGCCGCGCGCCGCGGGCGCTGGCAGACGGCGCCGTCTTCGTCGCGTGCGAGCCGCGGCGCGCCTTGATGCCGGCCTCGAGCGGGCGGTCCAGCGATGCAAACCACTCGCGCGCCATGTCTGCCTCGACCTCGGGCGAGAAGGCGTGCTCGATCTGCTCGTCGGTGATCAGGCCCTCCCAGGCGCCCCATTTGCGCTTGGGTGGTGCATCGGCCTTGACCAGCCTGACGACCGGCTTGCCGCGGTTGGCGATCACCACCTCTTCGCCACGCAGCGCTGCTTCGACCAGCTTCGACAGGTTGGTCTTGGCTTCGAGCATGTTCACCTGCATGTTGCGCTCCTGGGGAATGCGCGCAATTTAGCCAACTTGGTCAGCAGGCCGGGGGCCCGCGTCGGCATGGACGGGGCTTCATCGCGCGCACCGCGTTACTTGAGCTCGAACACCAGGCACGTCGTCGTGCCGTGCGCGTAGAGCTTGCCGCCCGCGTCGACGATGCGGCCTTCGGCTGTCGCCAACTGCCGGCCGACGTGCAGCACGGTGCCGATCGCCAACAGCGGCCGGCCATCGAGCTTGGCGGCGCGCACCAGGTTCACGCTGAGTTCGGCCGTGGTAGCCGCGGCCGAACCGCATGGTGGTGTGCACGGCGCAGCCCATCGCCGAATCCAGCAGCGTGGCGTACCAGCCGCCGTGCACGCCGCCCATCGGGTTGAGGTGCATTTCCTGCGGCACCCCTTCGAAGACGGCGCGGCCTTCGGTGGCTTCGATGAGCTTGAAGTCCAGCGTCTGCGGGATGTGCGAGCGCGCGAACTCGCCGCGCAGCATGGCCTGCATCTGTTGAAGGCCGCTGAGCGCGGCGAGCTGTTCGCGGTTGAGGGTGGAAGGTGCCGACATGGTGATCTGAAGCCGGCTATCTGCAGCCGCAATCATTGCAGCAAGCCGCTTCAGCGGCCGCGCAAGAACAGCGCGTCAAGTTCCTTCAACGTCACCTGCCGCCAGGTCGGCCGGCCGTGGTTGCAGGTGTCGGCGCGCTCGGTCGCTTCCATCTCTCGCAGCAGGGCATTCATCTCTTCGATCGTCAACCGCCGATTGGCGCGCACCGCGCCGTGGCACGCCATCGTGGCCAGGATCTGATCGCGCGCCCGCTGCACGACGCGGCTGGCGCCGGCGTCCAGAAGCTCCGCCAGCACCGAGCGTGTCAGCTCGCTCAGGTCGGCATCGGGCAACGCGGCCGGGCGGCTGCGCACTGCCAGTGTGGTGGCCGACAGCACGCTGACGTCCAGACCGAGTTCGCGCAGCGTTTCGGCTTCCGCTTCTGCCGTGGCCACTTCGGTGGCGCTGGCGGCAAAGCTGAAGGGCACCAGCAGCGGCTGCGCCGGCAGCGCCGTGCCGCTGGCCGCGTCGCGCTTGAGCTTCTCGTAGACGATGCGTTCATGCGCCGCGTGCATGTCCACCACGACGAGGCCGTGGCGGTTCTCGGCCAGCACGTAGGCCCCGGCAATTTGCGCGACGGCGCGGCCGAGCGGCCACTCGGCCGCGTCGGGTTGTGTCGGCGCGGTAACCGATGTTGCAGACACTTCATGCAAACCCGCCCAAGCCCGCAGACCGCCCGAGCCTTGCGGCGTGCGCCACTGCAACGGCAGCGCGGCGGTCGGCCCCTGCCAGGGTGCTGCGGCCGAATCGCGGGCCATCAAGGGCTGGCTGGTTGGCAGCGCCGTGGGCCAGGCGGCCGGCGTGTCGGCAGCCGTGCCGGGCACCTCGGCCCGCGACGGCGCCAAGCTGTCCTCGACGACCTGCCGCAGCGCCTGGTGCACCGCACGCGCATCGCGAAAGCGCACCTCGATCTTGCTTGGATGCACGTTCACGTCCACCGCTTCGGGCGCGATGCGCAGGAACAGTGCGTAAGCGGGTTGACGGCTGCCGTGCAACTGGTCTTCGAAGGCCGAGCGCACGGCGTGCGCCAGCAGCCGGTCGCGCACGAAACGCCCGTTGACGAACAGGTACTGCAGGTCGGCCCGCGCGCGCGCCGCCTCGGGCTGCCCGACGCGTCCGGAGGTCGTGAGCGGCCCCCGCGTTGCACCCACCTCGCGGCTGGCGACCACGAAGTCCGCCCCCAGCACGTCGGCCACGCGCGCCGCGGCGCTGGCCGCGGCCCGCCACTGAGCAACCAATCGCCCTTCGTGCCAGACGGCGAAGGCCACCGCCGGCCGCGCCAGCGCGTGCCGGCGGACGGCCTCGACGCAATGGGCCAGTTCGGTCGCGTCGGTCTTGAGAAATTTGCGCCGCGCCGGGGTGCTGAAGAACAGCTCCTGCACGTCGACCGTGGTGCCGATGTCACGCGCTGCGGGTGCGAGTTCGCCGCTGCGCGCATCCAGCGTCCAGGCGTGCGCGGCATCGGCATTGCGCGTGCTCAGCGTCAGCGTTGCCACCGAAGCGATGGCCGCCAGCGCTTCGCCACGAAAGCCCATCGTCGCCACCGATTCGAGGTCGGCCAGGCTGGCGATCTTGCTGGTGGCGTGGCGCTTGACGGCCAGGGCCAGGTCTTCGCGGGCGATGCCGCAGCCGTCGTCTTCGACCACCAGATTGCGCACCCCGCCAGCGGCCAGCCGCACGGTGATGCGCGTGGCGCCGGCATCGAGCGCGTTGTCGACCAACTCGCGCACGGCGGCGGCGGGGCGGTCGATGACCTCGCCCGCGGCGATCTGGCTGATCAGCGCGTCGGGCAACTCGCGGATCCGCTGCGCCGCGCCCTGCACGCCCGTTCGCGGCGCGAGCGGTTCGACCCCAAGGGCCGGGCTTTGCTTCATCGTCGTAGATTTTAGGGCGTGGACTGATCAGTCCACTTAATGCAGAACCTAGGCCCCATGCCGCAGAATCGGCCGCCATACCAGGTCAAAGGACACACGATGCCGGCTTTTTTCGGCCAGCTCATCACCGCCACCGACGAAGACCGCCGCGCCTTCGAAACGCACCCCGCCGTTGTCGACGCCGTGGCCAACGGCATGACGATCGAGCGGTACAGGAAATTCCTTCTCGAGCTGTACCACGTGGTCTGGCACTTCAACCCGGTCTGCGCGACGGCCGCCAGCCGCCTGCCCGACACCTGGGCGTCGGTCCGCATGTTCCTCTACGAACACATGCACGAAGAGGCCGGCCACGAGCAATGGGTGCTGAATGACCTGGAGGCCGTGGGCGTGGGCCGCGACGAGGCGCAAGCCCATGCGCCGAGCCCCTACACGCTGGCCCTGAACGGCTTCAACTACTGGGCTCCCGAGCGCCGCCACCCCTGTGCGGTGCTGGGCATGCTGTATTCGCTGGAGGTGATCTCGTCGGTGTACGGATCGCCGTTCGCGGCAGCCATCCGCGAATCGCTGCTGCTCGAAGGCGACCGCGGCGTGTCGTTCATCGCTTCACATGGCAGCCTGGACACCCAACACATGGCCGAGTTGCGCCAGGTGTTGAACCCGCTCGAAGGCGACGAGGCGCAGGCCGCGATCATCGAAGCGGTGCGCGTCAACTTCCACCACTTCACGCACATCCTGGCCGAGGTATGAGCTTGGCAACCGCGCCAGCGCACGGCATTGCTGGGCTGCTTGGCCGGCCGTACAAGACGCTGCGTCTTGAATGGAGCAGTGACTTGCGCGTGCTGCGCGCGCGCATGCAGGTGCGGCCGATCCAGTGCTACAGCCTGGCGGCAATGGGCGAGCTGCAACAGGTCTTCAACGACCTCAGCAACAACCCCGGTCTGGCACGGCACTTCGTGCTGTCGTCCGACGTACCGAAGGTCTTCAACTTCGGCGGTGACCTGTCCCTGTTCGTGCTGCTGGTGCGCGCGCGTGACATCGATTCGCTGCGCCTGTACGGCGGGCGTTGTGTTGATCTGATCTGGTGGGTGGAACACGCCGCGCAGTTGGGCATCCACACGATCGCCCTGGCACAGGGCGACACGCTCGGAGGCGGGCTGGAATCGGTGCTGCCCTTCCACCGCGTGGTGTTTGAGAAGAGCACGCAGGCCGGTTTCCCCGAGGTGCTGTTCAACCTGTTCCCTGGTATGGGCGCGTGGGACTTCACCGTGCGCCGGGCCGGCATGGCGGTGGCCAGCGAAATGATCCTGTCGGGCCGGCTGTTCAGTGCCGATGAGTTGTTGTACCGCCGTCTCGTTGACATCGTGGCCGAAGACGGCCAGGGCGAGTTGGTGATCGAACAGGTCATCCACGAGGTCGAACCCCGCCACCGCGGCACCATGGCCGCGCTGCGCGCGCACCGCCTGTCGAGCCCGATCCGCCGCGAATCGCTCGATGCCATCGTCGACCACTGGGCCGAGTGCGCGCTGACGCTCACCGATCGCGACCTGCGGCTGATGGAACGACTGGCCCGCGCGCAGGTGCGCAAGGCCGGCGGCGCCGAAGAAGGCGCGGTCGAAGAGATCAAGCGCATGGAACTCGACACCGCTTGGGGCGAACGGCGCACCGGCATGGACCGGCGCGACACCGGCGCGGCCGACAGGCGCGTGCTCAGTTAGCGCAACGGCTCGGCGCTCGCGCCGTCACCGCCATTTCCGGCAGACACCGCCGCTCGTTGCACCAACTCGGCGGCGCGCTGTTGCCGCATGCCATCGATGCTGGCCCGGTCTTCAGCCAGCGCGGCGTCCAGTTGCATCAACACCGACGGCCGTTGCTGCCGCTGAGCCGGGACCATGGACTGCTCAACCGGACATGCGGGCGGAACCAGGCCAGCGACCATCAGCGCCTGGGCAACTCCGTGCCCTCAGTCGGGAAGATGATCTCCACCCGCCGGTTGGTTTGCCGGCCGGCCGCGGTGGTGTTGCTGGCGATCGGATTGCGTTCACCATGGCCGAAGGTGCTCAGGCGCTCGGCGCCGACACCCCGACCGACCAACGCTTCTTTCACCGCCATCGCGCGGTCGTCCGACAACGCCTGATTGCCGGCCGAGCCGCCGACGCTGTCGGTGTAGCCCTCGATCGCCGCGCGGCGGCTGGGGTTGCCCTTCATGAAGTCAGCCAGCCTGCCGATGTTGACGTCGCCCGCGGGCTGCAAGCGCGACTGCCCGCTGTCGAACAGCACGTCGCCCAGGGTGACGACCATGCCACGCTCGGTCTGGCGCGCATCCATCGCCTTCAACTGCTGCTCCAGGCCTTCGACACGCGCATCGCTGCGCGCCTGCTGGGCCCGTCCGTCGGCGGCGGCTCGGTCGGCCTGGGCCAGCTCGGCGCTCTTTTGCTGGCCCTGCATTTCCGACGTCGCCAGCTGGCGCTTGGCCAACTCGGCCTCGCGCGTGGCGCGTTCGGCGCCTTGGGTGGCGCGGTCGGCCTCCTGCGTGCGCTGCGCCAGCAGCAGGCGCTCGCGCTCGGTGCCGGCGCCGGCCGTGATGGCCTGGGCCGTGCGGCTGACGGCTGTCTCCTGCGCGATCGTTACGCGCTGCGAAGCCAGGTAGGCCAGGTGGTCGATCTCGACCAGCGGAACCCGCGCGCTCCTCGCGATGTCGGCGCGGCGCAACGCGGCATCGGCTTGGCGCAACTCTTCGCTGGCATGCAGCACGACCTGCGGGTCGGCTTGTGCCGCACGCAGGCGCACCTGGGCCTGTTCGAAGGCCACGTTGCGCTCGGGTGCGGTGCTGCAAGCCGCCATCGCGGCCGCGGCAGCGGCGACGGCGGCAAAGGTCTGGACGCGGTGGCTCATGAAGGGTCTCCTGGCACGCATCAGCGCGGCGTCTTGCGGTTGATTTCGTCGCGCAGCGCCTGGGCAGCGGCCTGCGACTCCTGAGAGGCCTTGCGCGATCGCACGGCCTGTGCGTGCAACTCGGCGACCTGCGCGTCGAGCTCGGCCTCGTGGGCCAGGCGCGTGGCCCGTGCGTTGTCACCGGCGGCCAGCGCGGCGCGGGCATCGGCCAGCTTGGTGGTTGCGACGCGCAGTTCGGTGGGTGCGGATTCGCTGGTACTGGTGCTGCTGGCGCGGCCGACAGCGGCTTGCGCCACCGCCATCTGCGCATCGGGCACGGGTGTGGTGGCGCAGCCGCTCAGCGCCAGCGCCAGCACGGCGGCAACGGGCAGACACAAACTGGCCGGCGGGTGCTGCAGGGATTGATCGGACATGAGGGGCTCCTGGACGCCAGCGCGAGACGGGGATGGCTTCGCGTCTGACACAAGATGCGAAGCTATGCCAGTGAAGCTGCCCGGTCCGTGCGGCAGCGCACGCAAGTCTTTCTGCGTTGTGTACGGCAACGAACAGAAAAACGGGGACCGGTGCGGTCACCCTACGCTTCGGTTCGTAACAACTGCATGCCGACGATGCCGCACACCCGCCCCTGCACGACAGCGGACCCTGCCCGCTCCTTGCTCCATGGCGGGGGCCAACACGCCGTTCACCAGCAGCTCTCGCAGGTGCGCCAGCAGCTCGAGCACACGCAGTTGGCACTGGAGCGCTGCCGGCTGGACTTGGCCGCGGCGCGAGAGACGGCGCGCCGCGACGCGCTCACCGGCCTGCCCAACCGTAGCGGCTTTGAGTCCGAATCTCATCGGACGATGGCTGCGCACAGTGCCGGCACCCTGGTTCTGGCGCTGCTGTTCGTAGACCTGGACGGCTTCAAGGCCGTCAACGACCAACTCGGGCATGACGTGGGTGATGCGCTGCTGCGCGTCGTCGGCGCGCGGCTGGCCAATGCCATGCGCCACGGCGACCTGGTCTGCCGACAGGGCGGTGACGAGTTCCTGTGCCTGCTGCCTCAACTTCAAAGCCCCGAAAGGGCGCAAGCGATTGCGCTGCATCTGGCGCGCACCATCGAAACGCCGTGTCAGCTCGGCCCGCACAGGGTGACGGTGCGGGCCAGCATCGGCGTCGCGCTGTATCCCCGTGACGGCGTCGACCTGCCGGCGCTGCTCGGCCGTGCGGACCGGGCGATGTACGCCGCCAAGTCGGCGGGTTGCGGGGTGATGATGGCCGGGCCTGAGCAGCGGCCGGCGGCAGCGGTCTCGCACGGTTAGTGCGCCAGCGCACGGTCACGCCGAGCAGCCGACCGCACAGTCTGGGCCCCGGCGGCGCGGCTCAAGGCGCCTCGCCCCATCGAGAGACCGTGTGGCCGATGCCGAGAACTATCTGATTCAAAGCCTGCCGGCCCCAGACCGGAAACGGCTGTTGGCGTCCTGCGAGCAGGTGCATCTGGTGCTGTCGGAGGTACTCTGCGAAGCAGGCGCTACCGCCACGTCTGTCCTGTTCCCGGTCGACGGCTTCATCTCGCTGGTGACCGAAGTGCCCGGCCACGGCGGGCTGGAAGTGGGCATGGCCGGCCGCGAAGGCCTGCTGGGTGTGCAGTTGGCGCTCGGTGTGACGTCTGCGCCGATGCGCGCCGTGGTCCAGGGCGCGGGTGCGGCTTGGCGCATCGCGCGTGCGCCCTTTTTGCGCGAGCTGGCCGGCAACACCGCTTTGCGCGAGATCCTGAACCGCTACCTGTATGTGCTGCTGGTGCAGCTGGCCACCGCGTCGGCCTGCCGGCGTTTCCATGCCATCGAGCCCCGGCTGGCGCGCTGGCTGCTGATGAGCCACGACCGCGCACATACCGACCACTTCCACGTCACGCACGAGTTCATGGCGCTGATGCTGGGCGTGCGCCGCGTCGGTGTGACGATGGCCGCCGGCCGCTTGCAGGCCGTGGGACTGATCCACTACCAGCGCGGCGAGTTGTCGGTGCTGGACCGTGCCGGGCTCGAAGCGCAGGCTTGCAGTTGCTACGCGGCGGACCGCGCCGCCTACCGCACCCACCTGGGTGCCTGAGGGCCAAAGGGCTTGACCGCCCGAGCGCTTCAGCTCGCGATGTTGACGGGCAGCAGACGCTTGTACTCGTCGCGCACCACCGCATAACACTCGCAGGTGCTGCGTTCGAGCGTAGGACGGTCCAGCACGGTGATGCGCCCGCGCGAATAGTGGATGGTGCCGTTCTTCTGCAACTTCAGCGCCGCTTCGGTCACGCCTTCGCGGCGCACGCCCAGCATGTTGGCGATGAGTTCCTGCGTCATCACCAGTTCGTTGCCACTCAGGCGGTCCAGGCTCAGCAGCAGCCAGCGGCACAGCTGTTGGTCCAGCGAGTGGTGCCGGTTGCACACGGCGGTCTGCGCCATCTGCGTAATCAGTGCCTGGGTATAGCGCAGCAGCAGGTGCATCACCGGGTGACTGCGGCCGAACTCGTCCTTGATGACCGCGGCCTTCATCCGGACGCCTTCGCCCGCGCTCTGGACGACGGCGCGGCTGGCGGTGGATTCACCGCCCAAGAACAGCGAGACGCCGACGACGCCTTCGTGGCCGACCACCGCGATCTCCGCCGAGGAGCCGTTTTCCATGACGTACAGCATCGAGACGATGGCCGTGGTGGGAAAGTAGACGTGGCTCATCTTGTGGCCCGACTCGTACAGCACCATGCCGAGTGGCAACTGCACCGGCTCGAGTTGCGGCAACCAACGCTGCCACTCGGCCTCGGGCAGGGCAGCCAGAAGCGCGTTCCGCTTGGCGTCAATGGGATGGGCGATGGGAGGGGCTCGGGACAGGGCCGCCATGTTCGACGACGCGATGATCGAAGTATGTGCCCTACGGAAACGGTCGGCACTCGTACCGCTCGGGTAGATGCTTGCGTGACGCGGTGCGCCAGCGCACAGACGGGTCGTTGCCGTCCTCTGTAGAAACGGCGATCGCGCGCACCGCCCGGTCGCCCGCGCCAACCCCCACCTTCCCCTTGGAGACGCACGCCAGCATGGCCCTGATTTCGCTCGAACAAAGCCCACCGATCTACCGCATTGACTTCGTGTTCTACGGCACCTTGGTGGCCGTGCTGGCCGGATTTGCGCTGCTGCGCGACGCTCGCCCCAGCGGCCTGGAAACCGCAGCCTGGGTGCTGTCTGGCGTGTTGGTCTGGACCTTCCTGGAGTACGCGCTGCACCGCTTCGTGCTGCATGGCTTGCAACCCTTTCGCCGCTGGCATGCGGCGCACCATCGCAATCCCACGGCGCTGATCGGCCTGCCGACGGTGCTGAGCGCCGTCCTGTTTGCCGGGTTCGTCTTCGCGCCGGCCTGGTGGTGGGCCGGCTTCGAGCCCGCCTGCGACGTCATGCTCGGCGTGCTCGGCGGCTACCTCGGGTACGGGCTGGTGCACCACGGTCTGCACCATGCAGGGCCGGGTCAGCACTGGTTGCGGGAGCAACGCCGCTGGCATGCGCTGCACCACAACAGCACGGGTGGCAGCAGCGCCGGCTTCGGTGTGACGAGCCCTTTCTGGGACCACGTGTTCGGCAGTGTGCAGCGCCGCCGGCGCCATCAACGCCTGCGCCATGGCGGGCCCTAGGAAAAACCCGCGGCCTCCGCGGCGGGCGCGATACTGCGCCGCGTGAATTCGCCCGCGCCCTTTCAGCCCCCCGCGGCGCCCATCTGGCACACCCTGCTGGTGGCCAGTGGCAACCTGCTGAACCTGGCTCTGCCCGGTCGGGTGTTCTACGAGAACCAGGACCCGTACGACGCCGCCAGCTACGAGCGCAAGCTGGCCTGGCTCGGCGCGATGCTGGCGCGTGTCGGCGCCGACGTGATGGGCTTCCAGGAAGTCTGGGACGAAGCGGCGTTGCGCGCCGCGGTGGCGCGCAGCGGCTTGCACTACGCGGCGGTGGTGGCGCCAGGCGCCGAGAACGGCGCCGTCGGCACGCCGCGTGTCGGGCTGGCAACGCGGCTGCCGCTGGCGGCGGTGGAATCGGTGGTCGATTTCGCCGAAGCCGGGCGCGTGATGGTGCCCGAGCTGGGCGTCTACGGCCGCTTCGAAAGGCCGGTATTGCACGCCCGCGTGCAACTGCGCACGGGGCCGCAGCTTCACGTGCTGGTGGCGCACCTGAAAAGCAAGCGGCCGAAGTTTCTGCAGGACGCCGCCGGGCAGGTGCTGGAAGACCGCGACGACCCGCTGGTGGTGGTGCGCGCCACGCTGCGTTCGCTGCTGATGCGCGCGGCGGAAGCCTGCGCGCTGCGCCGCGTGGTGGTCGAGATCACCCAGAGCACGCGCGAGCCGCTGATGTTGCTGGGCGACATGAACGACAGCCCGCACGCCGTGACCACGCAGATGATCGCCGCCACGCTGGCCGTGGCCTACGACCGTGGCGCGCGCGACACCGCGCTGTACCACGCGTGGGACGTGGCGACCGAGCCGGCGATCAGGCGCGACGTCGGTTATTCGCACGTCCACCAGGGCTGGCCGGAGCTGCTCGACCAGATCTGGGTCAGCGAGGAGTTCGTCGCCACCAGCAAGCACGCCATCGGCGACGTGCGCCGTGTCGAGGTCTTCAACGATCACCTGCACGAGAGCCGGGAACGCTGGCGCAGCGACCACGGTTTCGTGCGCGCCTTGCTGCGGTTGAAAGGCACTGCGCCGTGATGCGTGCCGATGTCCTGATCAGCGAAGTGGGGCCGCGCGACGGCCTGCAAAGCGTGAAGGCGACGATGCCCACCGCCGCCAAGTTCGCGTGGCTCGACGCGCTGCATGCCGCGGGGCTGCGCGAGATCGAGGTCGCGTCTTTCGTGCCGGCGAAGCTGATGCCGCAGATGGCCGACGCCGCCGAGGTCGTGCGCCACGCGCTGACCCTGCCGGGGCTGACGGTGATGGCGCTGGTGCCCAACCGGCGCGGCGCCGAAGCCGCGCTGGCTGCGGGCGTGCACAAGCTCAGCATCCCGGTTTCTGCCAGCGCGGCACACTCGCTGGCCAACGTACGCAAGACGCGCGAGCAGATGATCGACGAGGTGCGCGGCATCGTCGCCTTGCGCAACGAACACGCGCCGCAGGTGCATGTGGAAGCCGGCATCTCGACGGCCTTCGGGTGCACGATCCAGGGGCTGGTGCCGGAGGACGACGTGGTCTGGATTGCCGAGCAGGTGGTTGAAGCCGGCGTCGACGAATCGGGCCTGTCGGACACCACCGGCATGGCCAACCCGGCGCAGGTGCGGCGCTTGTTCAAGCGGCTGTTTGCGGCCATCGGTGCGAAAACCGGCGCGGCCCATCTGCACAACACGCGCGGGCTCGGGCTGGCGAACTGCCTGGCGGCCTACGACGTGGGCGTGCGGACTTTCGACTCATCGCTCGGCGGTTTGGGCGGCTGCCCCTACGCGCCGGGTGCATCGGGCAACGTCGTCACCGAGGATCTGGTCTTCATGTTCGAAGCAATGGGCATTTCCACCGGCATCGACCTGATCAAGCTGATGGCCGCGCGCGCGCCGCTGCGCGCCGGGTTGCCGGGGGAGGCGATCTACGGCATGACACCCGATGCCGGGCTGCCGCCGGGTTTTGTTCAAGGAGCGGTGCATGGCTGAAAAGCCGGACGCATTGCCGCTGGCCGGAATCAGGGTCGTCGAGTTCACCCACATGGTCATGGGACCGACCTGCGGAATGATCCTGGCCGACCTGGGTGCCGAGGTCATCAAGGTCGAACCGATTGCCGGCGACAACACCCGCAAGCTGCTCGGCTCGGGCGCGGGCTTCTTCGCCCTGTTCAACCGCAACAAGAAGAGCATTGCGGTCGACGTGAAGGACGCGCGCGGACGCGAGATCGTGCTCAAGCTGGTGGCCGGTGCCGACGTCTTCAGCGAGAACTTCAAGGGCGGCACGATGGACAAGCTGGGCTTCGGCCCGGACGCGCTGCGCAAGCTGAACCCGAAGCTGGTCTACGTCTCGCACAAGGGCTTCCTGCCCGGCCCGTACGACCACCGCACCGCGCTCGACGAGGTGGTGCAGATGATGGGCGGCTTGGCCTACATGACCGGCCCCGAGGGGCGGCCGCTGCGTGCGGGCAGCAGCGTCAACGACATCATGGGCGGCATGTTCGGCGCCATTGGCGCGCTGGCGGCGTTGCACAAACGCGATGCCACCGGTGCAGGCAGCGAAGTCAGCAGCGCCCTCTTCGAGAACAACGTGTTTCTCGTGGCGCAGCACATGATGCAGTTCGCGATCACCGGCAAGCCTGCCGCGCCGATGCCCAGCCGGATCAGCGCCTGGGCGGTCTACGACGTGTTCAGCGTGAAGGACGGCGAGCAGATCTTCCTGGCCGCCGTCAGCGACACGCAATGGGCGCTGATGTGCACCGAGTTCGGCTTCGACGACCTGCGCGCCGACGAACGGCTGAAGAGCAACAACCACCGCGTGCTGGCGCGCGACTGGTTGATCCAGCTGCTGCGCGAGCGCTTCGCGCCTTTTGCCGCCGCCGAACTCGGCCAACGCTTCGAAGCACGCGGCCTGCCCTATGCCCCGATCACGCGGCCGCAGGATCTGTTCGACGACCCACACCTGGCCGAGACCGGTGGTCTGGCGTCGATCACCGTGCCGGCGGATGCCAGCGGAGCCGGCCGCGAAGTCACCACCCGCATGGCCCTGCTGCCGTTGGCGCTGGACGGCAAGCGGTTGGCGCTGCGCAGCGGCCCGCCAGCGCTGGGTGCCGACACCGCGGCGCTGCTCGGCAGTCTGGGCTACAGCGCCGCGCAGATCGAAGCGCTGCGTGCGGAAGGCGTGGTCGCCGGTGTCGCGACCGACCCGTCGGCCAGCGCAGCGTCGGGATGATCAGCCGAGCCGCGGGAGCATCGCGCCCATCGCCGCGTGCAAGGCATTCACTGCCTTGAGTGGCCGCACCATGACCTTGAAGTCGACGATGCGCTGCGCATCGTTCCAGCGAATCAGATCGATACCGTTGATGACGGTGCCGTCGATCTCGGTCGTGAATTCGAGCAGTGCGTCGTGCTCGCCGACGATCTCGCGCACGTAGCGGAAGTAGGCGTTGTTCAGCGTGTGCATCGCGCCTTCGAGGTACTTGGCGGTGATGGCGGCGCCGCGCTGCGGCGTGTGCACCACCGGCGAGTGGAAAACCACCTCGTCGTCGAGCAGCGCGCGCAGCGCTGCCATGTCGCGGCTTTCGACGACGTGGTGCCAGGCTTGCAGAGCCGGCGGCATCGGCATCACGCAACGTGCCGGCGCGCGGCCCAGAAGGTCGCGCCTTCGGGGCCATAGCGCTCGGTGTGCGGTTCGCCCGCCGGCAGCTCGAAACGCTCACCCGCCTGAAGATGCCGGTCGGTGCCGCCGCACGTCAGCCAGAAATCGCCGCGCACGACCAGCGCCTTCACCGCAAAGGGGTGGGTGTGCTCGCCCACCAGCTGCCCCGGCTGCCACTCGCGCACCAGCACGGTGTCGGAACCTTCAGCCAGCGAGGCGGACTCGAATTCGTCGTAGGTCATCGATGCTCCTTGAAGTGACTGGGGTCGGGCGCCGTCGTTATTTGTTAGTCACGGGCTACATGCTCCGCCGGTACTGCCCACCCACCTCGAACAGCGCGTTCGTGATCTGCCCCAGGCTGCACACGCGCACGGCGTCCATCAGCACCGCGAAGACGTTGCCGTTGTCGATGACGGCCTGCTGAAGACGCTCCAGCATGGCTGGCGACTGCGCCGCATGGCGGGTCTGGAAGTCGGCCAGGCGCTTCAGCTGCGACTGCTTTTCTTCGTCGGTCGAACGCGCCAGTTCGATGTGTTCGGACACCGGGTCGCCTGCCGGGTTGCGGAAGGTGTTGACGCCGATGATCGGGTACTCGCCGGTGTGCTTCTGCATCTCGTAGTGCATCGACTCTTCCTGGATCTTGCCGCGCTGGTAACCGGTTTCCATCGCGCCCAGCACACCACCGCGTTCGGCGATCTTCTCGAATTCGCCCAGCACCGCCGCTTCGACCAGTTCGGTCAATTGATCGATGACGAAAGATCCCTGGCTCGGGTTCTCGTTCTTGGCCAGGCCCCATTCGCGGTTGATGATGAGTTGGATCGCCATCGCCCGGCGCACGCTCTCCTCGGTCGGGGTGGTGATCGCCTCGTCGTAGGCATTGGTGTGCAGCGAGTTGCAGTTGTCGTAGATCGCGATCAGCGCTTGCAGCGTGGTGCGGATGTCGTTGAACGCGATCTCCTGCGCGTGCAGCGAACGGCCCGAGGTCTGCACGTGGTACTTCAGTTTTTGGCTGCGTTCGTTGGCACCGTACCGGTCGCGCATCGCCACCGCCCAGATGCGGCGCGCGACCCGCCCCAGCACGGTGTATTCCGGGTCCATGCCGTTGCTGAAGAAGAAGCTCAGGTTCGGCGCGAAGTCGTCGATGTGCATGCCGCGCGCCAGGTACGCCTCGACAAACGTGAAGCCGTTCGAGAGCGTGAACGCCAACTGGCTGATCGGGTTGGCGCCAGCCTCGGCGATGTGATAGCCGCTGATCGACACCGAGTAGAAGTTGCGCACGTCGTGGTGCACGAACCATTCGGCGATGTCGCCCATCACCTTCAGGCTGAATTCGGTCGAGAAGATGCAGGTGTTCTGGCCCTGGTCCTCTTTCAGGATGTCGGCCTGCACCGTGCCGCGCACGTTGGCCAACGTCCAGGCGCGTACCTTCTGGGCTTCGTCGTCGGTGGGGTCGCGGCTGTTGTCGGCGCGGAACTTGTCCAGGTTCTGGTCGATCGCGGTATTCATGAACATCGCCAGGATCGTCGGCGCCGGGCCGTTGATCGTCATGCTCACCGACGTGGCCGGGTGCGTCAGCTCGAAGCCGCCGTACAGCACCTTCAAGTCGTCCAGCGTGGCGATCGACACGCCGCTGTTGCCGACCTTGCCGTAGATGTCGGGCCGCAGGTCGGGGTCGTTGCCGTAGAGCGTGACGCTGTCGAAGGCCGTGCTCAGGCGCTTGGCCGGGGTGCCGGCGCTCAGCAGCTTGAAGCGGCGGTTGGTGCGGAAGGCGTCGCCCTCGCCCGCGAACATGCGCGTCGGATCCTCGCCTTCGCGCTTGAAGGCAAAGGTGCCGGCGGTGTACGGGAAGCTGCCGGGTACGTTGTCCAGCAGCAGCCACTTCAACAGCTCGCCGTGGCATTCGTAGGCCGGCAGAGCCACCTTGCGGATCTTGTTGCCCGACAGCGTGGTGTGGGTCAGTGCAGTGCGGATCTCCTTGTCGCGGATCTTCACCACGTACTCGTCGCCGGCGTACGCCTTCTGCATGTCGGGCCACATCGCCAGCAGCTTCTTGGCGTGTGCGTCGAGCGCAGCTTCGCGCGTGGTGGCCAGGTCGCCCACGGCTTCGACGGCACGGTGCCGCTCCGGCCGGTCGGTCTGCAACATCGCGGCGCTGGCGCGCAACTGCTGCACCTCGCGCGCCAGGCGGCTTTGCGCGACGGCACGCTGCTCGTAACCGCGGACCGTATCCGCGATGTCGGCCAGGTAGCGCACGCGTGCGCCGGGCACGATCGGCACCTGGTGCGTGCTGTGGCGGGTGGCGGCCAGCGGCAACCGGCCCTTCCCTTCACCTTCGCTCAGCTTCATGCCCAGCCCCACCAGCCGGGGCTTCAACGCCTGGTACAGCGCGGTCACACCATCGTCGTTGAAGCGGCTGGCCATGGTGCCGAACACCGGCATCTCCTCCGGTGCCGTCTTCCAGGCTTCCTTGTTGCGCTGCACCTGCTTGGCCACGTCGCGCAAGGCATCCGCCGCGCCCTTGCGGTCGAATTTGTTGATGGCGACGAATTCGGCGAAGTCGAGCATGTCGATCTTCTCGAGCTGGCTGGCGGCGCCGAACTCGGGCGTCATCACGTACATCGGCAGGTCGACCAAGGGCACGATGGCCGCGTCGCCTGGCCGATGCCGCTGGTCTCGACGACGATCAGGTCGAAGCCGGCAGCCTTGCACGCGGCCAGCACGTCGGGCAGGGCCTGGCTGATCTCGCTGCCGAAGTCGCGCGTGGCGAGCGAGCGCATGAAGACCCGCTGGCCATGGTCGGCGCCGCCGCCGGGCCGCCCCAAGGCGGCGCGCGCGCCCTCCGGGAGCAGCGCAGCCCGCGCAGCGGCAAGCGTGGGGGCCCAAGGACTGATCGCATTCATGCGGATGCGATCGCCGAGGAGCGCACCGCCGCTCTTGCGGCGAGAAGGATCGATCGAGATCACCGCGATGCGCAGCGCGTCACCCTGGTCCAGCCGCAGGCGACGGATGAGCTCGTCGGTCAGGCTCGACTTGCCCGCGCCGCCGGTACCCGTGATGCCGAGCACCGGTGTCTTCGAAGCGCCAGCGGCCTGGTTCAACGCGGCCTTGAAGGCGGCGTCGGCCTTGCCGTTCTCCAGCGCCGTGATCGCCCGCGCCAGCGCGCGCCACGCGGCATCGCCATGCCCTTGCAGCGCCGCCACGTCCTTCGGCGCTGCGCCTGACAGGTCGTGGTCGCAACGCATCACCATCTCGCCGATCATCCCTTGCAGCCCCATGCGCTGGCCGTCTTCGGGGCTGTAGATGCGCGCCACGCCATAGGCCTGCAGCTCGCGGATCTCGCCCGGCACGATCACGCCGCCGCCGCCGCCGAAGACCTGCACCTGTTCGCCGCCGCGAGCCTTCAGCAGGTCGACCATGTACTTGAAGTACTCGACGTGCCCGCCCTGGTAGCTGCTGATGGCGATGCCCTGCACGTCTTCTTGCAGCGCGGCCGTCACCACTTCTTCGACACTGCGGTTATGGCCGAGGTGGATGACCTCCGCGCCCATGCCCTGCAGGATGCGCCGCATGATGTTGATGGCTGCGTCGTGGCCGTCGAACAGGCTGGCCGCGGTGACGAAGCGGACCTTGTTGGTCGGCTTGTAATTGGCCAGCGCGCGGGCTTCGGCGGAAAGATCGGTCATGGTCGTGTGTCCTGTCTGGCCAGGGAAAACACCAGCGGTCGATGATGCCACGCAGCCCTCGTGCAACACCTCCGCGCTGCTACCGTCGTGGCCAGACATGAAGCCCCCACGCTCACTGACGTTCGCTGCCCCCCGAGGGGGCCATGAGCCGCTTGGGGCGGCCCGGCGCGGGGCAATATGAAACCCCCACGCTCACTGACGTTCGCTGCCCCCCGAGGGGGCCATAAGCCGCTTGGGGCGGCCCGGCGCGGCGCATGAGCTTTCTCGCCATCGATATCGGCAACACGCGCCTGAAATGGGCGCTGTACGCCGCCGGCCAGCCGGGTGCGGCGCTGTTGACGCAGGGCGCGGAGTTCCTCGAGACCATCGACACGCTGGCCGAAGGCGCCTGGCGCAAATTGCCGGCGCCGCAGGCGATGCTCGGCTGTGCGGTGGCCGGCGATGCGATCCGTCGCCGCGTCGAAGAGCAATTGGAGTTGTGGGACATCGAGCCGCACTGGATCGTGCCGACCGCGCAAGACTCGGGCCTCGTCAACGGCTACGACTACCCCACCCGCCTGGGCGCCGACCGCTGGGCCGCGCTGGCCGGTGCCCGTTCGCGCGTGCTCACCGCCATCCGCCACGGCGGCGCGGCACGACCGGCGCTGGTGGTGATGGTGGGCACCGCCGTCACCGTCGATGCGCTCGACGCGTCAGGCCGCTTCCTCGGCGGGCTGATCCTGCCCGGCTTCGGCCTGATGCAGCGCGCGCTGGAACAAGGCACGTCAGGCCTGAAGGTACCGACGGGCGAAGTGGTCGACTTCCCCACCAACACGAGCGACGCGCTGATGAGCGGCGGCGCCAATGCCATCGCGGGCGCCATCGAACGCCAGCACCGCCTGCTGGTCAGGCACTGCCAGGCCGAGCCGATCCTGTTGATGACGGGCGGTGCTTCGGCCAAGCTGGCACCGATCACCGGTTTGTCGTTCGAGACTGTCGACTCGCTGATCTTCGACGGCCTGCTGCTGATGCAGGCGCACCGCTCGCACTGAGCTTAGCCACGACCGCTAGAGCCAACGCGCCAGCAAGTCCCGCAACTGCGCCCGCGAATAGGGCTTCGCGAGGTGCGCGTCCATGCCCGCGGCCATGCTTTGCGCGGCGTCTTCGTCGAAGGCGTTGGCCGTCAGCGCGACGATCGGCACCCGCGGCAGCCGAAGCTTGGATTCGCGCTCGCGCACCTGGCGTGTCGCGGCGTAGCCGTCGAGCACCGGCATCTGGATGTCCATCAGCACCAGATCCACCCGTTGGTGCTCGAGCATCGCCACGCCTTGCGCGCCGTCCTCGGCTTCCACCACCTCGACGCCGAAGGACTTCAGCATCTCGGCGCCGATCATCCGGTTGACCGGGTTGTCTTCGATCAGCAACACCGTGCCACCGAGTGCACCGCTGGCCTCCAGCCGGCCGAAGTCGCTTTCGCTGACCGGCAGTGGCGCGTTGGGCGACAGCGGCACCAGCAACTCGAAGGAAAACACCGAACCCACGTCCGGCCGGCTCTCGACCGTGATGCGCCCGCCCATCGCCTGCACGATGCGCTGGCTGATTGCCAGGCCCAGCCCGGTGCCGCCGCGCAGCCGCGAGCGCGTGCTGTCGACCTGATGAAAGGGCTGGAAAACCTCATCCAGCGCCGACGCCGGAATGCCGATGCCGGTGTCGGCGACCTCGAAGCGCACCAGCGCCGGGTCCATCGGATTGCCCCTTTCGCCGCCATTGCCGCTGTTGCTGACGCCCACGCTGGCCAGCCGCAGCGTCACGCCGCCCTTCTCGGTGAACTTGACGCCGTTGCCGACCAGGTTCAGCAGCACCTGTTTCAACCGCGGCGCGTCGCCGACCACGCCGTCGGGCGTGCCTTCGACGATCTCCAGCCCGATTGTCTGGCCGCGGCTTTCGGCATTGGCGCGGAACAACGCCACCGCCGACGCTGCCACCGAGTGCAGTGACATCGGCGTGCTCGACAGCATCAACTTGCCGGCCTCGATCTTGGAGTGGTCGAGCACGTCGTTGAGGATGTCCATCAACGATTCGCCCGATTCCGCCGCCGTCTTCACCAGCCGGCGTTGGCGGGCCTCCAGCGGCGTCTGGCGCAGCAGGTCCAGCGCGCCGAGCACGCCGTTCATCGGGGTGCGGATCTCGTGGCTCATCGTGGCCAGGAACTGGCTCTTGGCCAGGTTGGCGGCTTCCGCAGCTTCCTTGGCGCGCACCAGCGTGACGTTGGCCTCGTCGGCCTGCAGACTGTGGCGGATCGAGCGCAGCGTCGACTCGCGGAACTCGCGGGCCGCGCGCAGCATCGTGAAGCCGAACAGCACCGCCAGCACCGCCAGCGGGATCGAGCGGCTGGCGGGCATAGCCACGGACACCACCGCCAGCGGCCCGAGCTGCAGCGCCGTCATCACCGCGAAGCTGCGTCCCACCATCGACAGGAAGAAGCCGGCCAGCGCCACCGAGCCGCAGATCATCGCGATGTAGAGCCCGGCATCGGTGTTGCGCAGCAGCGGGTACACCGCCAGCGTGCCGACCACCCACATCAGCCCGACCACGAAGGCATTGGCCTCGAGCTGCACGAAGACGGTGTGCATGCGTTCGGGTGAAAGGCCGTCGGTGTCGCCGTAGTGGCGGTTCAACCACCAGCGCCAGAACGCGCCACCGGCGCCGAGCACGCCGGTCGCCACTGCACCCCAGATCTGGCCCTTCTGCCAGCCCAACACGGCGATGATCGCCGCCACCACCAGCAGCAGCACGACGCTGCGCGAACCATTGCGCAAGGCGGATTGCAGCACCCGGCGCTGGAGCGCTGTCTCGATGCCGGGCTGGTCGATCATGGCCGGCGAGGATAGCGCGGGACCAGGCGCGAACGACGCGGCTGCAATCCGCTCAGCTCAGGACTGGATGTAGGTCTCAAGCTGGGCGATCGTCGCTTCGTGGTCGGTGATGATGTCGTCCATGATGTCGCGGATCGAGATCATGCCCAGCACGGTGTCGCCGTCGACCACCGGCAGGTGGCGGAACCTGCCTTCTCTCATCAGCGCCATGCATTCGCGCGTGCCGGTGTGCGAAGGCACCGTGCGCACCTGCTTCGTCATGATCTCGGCGACCTGCGTTTCTTTCGAATTGCGACCAGCCAGCGCGATCTTGCGGGTGTAGTCGCGCTCGGAGAACACGCCGACCAGACGGCCACCGTCCATCACCATCAGTGCGCCGACTTCGTAGTCGGCCAGCAGATTCAGCGCGGCGAAGACCGTCTCGTCGGGCCGCACGTGCCACAGCGCGCCTGCGCTGGAGCCGCTCGGCTTCTTCAGCAGTTCGGAGACCGGTTTCATCGCTCACCCCTCCTTGGCCGCCGAAATGGCAGCCGCGCTGCCGCGCAGCATGGCACCGTCCACGCCCCCGAGCAACCGGTGATTTCCGGGCATGCCAACATCGGCTGGATGACAACCGCCGCCCAGCCGCGCCGCCCGGCCCGCCGCCGATGGCTTCGAGCCTGGGCCCTGGCCGCTGCCGTGGCGGCTGCCGGCACCGGCTGCGCGGTGGTGGACTACGAGCAGCGGCGCTGGATCTTCCAGCCCACCGACAGCACCTGGGACCCGGGGCTGGCGGCTGCGGTGGGCATGCACGACGTGTGGATCGACTACCAGTCCGCCCACCCCGAACATGCCGGCGCGTCGGTGCGCCTTCACGGCCTGTGGGTGGCCCACGACGACCCCGGCGCGCCGGTGCTGCTGTACCTGCACGGCTCGCGCTGGGACGTTCGGGCGAGTACACCGCGCATGCGCCGCCTGCATGATCTGGGCTTTTCGGTGCTAGCCATCGACTACCGCGGCTTCGGCCGCAGCACCGAAGCGCTGCCTTCGGAAACCATCGCCGCCGAGGACGCGCGCGCCGCATGGTCGTGGCTGGCGCGCCAGCACCCGCAGGCACGCCGCTTCGTCTTCGGCCATTCGCTCGGCGGCGCCGTCGCGGTGCAGCTGGCCGACGAGGTGGACGACGAGGCCGGGCTGATCGTCGAGGGCACGTTCACCTCGATTCCGGAGTACTTCACCAGCCTGCGCTGGGGCTGGGTGCCGATCACCTGGATGATCACGCAGCGCTTCGATGCGGCGTCGCGCATCGGCAGCGTCGGCTCGCCGGTGCTGGTGGTGCACGGCAGCGAAGACGGCATGGTGCCGGCCAGGCTGGGCCGCGCGCTGTTCGACAAGGCGCGCGAGCCCAAGCGCTTCGTGCTCGTCGAAGGTGCAGGGCACCACAACACGAATTCCATCGGGCACGACCAGTACCGACAGGCGCTGGCAGACCTTTTCGGGCTGCGCGGCCACCCCTAATGCTATGGATGGCGCGGACCGTGCCTGGCGTGCACGATCCGCTCCCCGCTCCCCGCTGGCGCGGTCAAACGCCACTGTTGAGGGGAACCGCACCATGTCCACCACCTCGCGCGCCACCGCGCTGCCGATAGCCGAACGCGTGCCGTTGCTGGACGTGCTGCGCGGCTTTGCGCTGATGGGCATTCTGATCATGAACATGCCCGGCTTCAGCTACAGCGGCGGCCACGAAGCCGACGGCTCGCACTACTGGCCGGCGGCGTACGACCAGTTGGCCGAACAGGTGCGCGACGCGCTCTTCAGCGGCAAGTTCAACAGCCTGTTCAGCCTGCTGTTCGGGCTGGGCTTCACGATCCAGTTCGCGCGCATGCAGCAGGCCGACCCGGTCCATGCCGACGGGCAATACCTGAAGCGCCTGTTGGTGCTGCTGGTATTCGGCGTCATGCACGCCTGCGTGTTCTGGGACGGCGACGTGCTTCACATCTATGCCGTCCTCGGCATCGTGCTGCTGTTCGGGCTGCGCCGTGTCAGCGACCGCGGGTTGGTCTGGATCATGGCCGGCTGCCTGGTCTACCCGCTCATCTCGAGCCTGCTGCGGGTGGCCTTCGTGACCAAGGAATTCACCGACAGCAGGGTGGTGTTCTGGAAGTCGGTGGCCGTCAGGCAGGACATCGCGTTCGGCCAAGGCAGCTTCCTCGACGCGGCGCGTGAGTACACCAGCATGATGGTGTTCAATTACACCAACCTCTACCAGCTCTGGGGCACCTTCGGCTGGTACGTGTCGATGACGCTGACGATGCTGATCGGCGTGCTCGCCGGCCGCCGGTTGTGGGCCCAGCGGGCCGAAGAACTCATGCCGCAGATCCGCCGGCTGACGTGGATCGCACTCGGTGTCGGGCTGGCATGCAGCGCGGCGTTCACCGTGATCTTCGAAATGAACCGAAACCCGGGGCCGTCGCTCATCAAGACGCTCGGCGGGCTTTGCTACAACGTCTCGCGGCCGGCGATGATGATCTTCTACGTGCTGCTGATCACGCAGCTGTTTCACAAGCCGTCGTGGAAGTCGCTGTTCGCACCGTTTGCGGTGGCCGGGCGCATGCCGCTCACCAACTACCTGATGCAGACCGCCATCTGCACCGCGCTCTTCAACGCCTGGGGCTTCGGGCTGTGGGCCAAGGTCGGGCCGGCAGCGGGCTTCGCGCTGTCGCTGGCGATCTTCTTCCTGATCCAGGTGCCGTGGAGCTTCTGGTGGCTCGCGCGCCACGAGCGCGGGCCGATCGAGGCTCTGTGGGCACGTATCACCTACGGCCGGCGGCCTGCATCCACCCCGGCCGTGCCGGCCGCGGGTCTGCCGCGGTGAGTGACGCGGGCTTCGCACAGGGCGGCTAGGCAGCCGCCGGTGCAGCGCTGGCGGTTGCACTGGCCCTGCCCGCGCTGGCCCAGCCAACAAGCCCAGCCGCGGCAGTAGCGGCATCGGCATCGGCGCCTGCGGCACCCCCGCCCCCGCCCGCAGCGGCACCGCGCCCGCCAACCGACGCCTTGCGCGTGCTGTCCTACTGGCTCGACGCACAGGTCGCCTACGAGAAACTGCCCGGCCTGACGGCAGCCGTGGTGGTTGGCCAGAACGTCGTCGGCAAGCTCGCCATCGGCAACGCCGACCACGCCGGCCGGCAGCCGATGCGGCCGGACACGATCTTCAGCATCTGCTCGATCTCCAAGGTCTTCACCTCGATCGCGGTGATGCAGCTGTGGGAAGACGGCAAGCTCTCGCTCGACGACGACGTGGCCAAATGGGTGCCGGCGCTGGCGCTGCAGCGCCACGACCCCGACAGTGGACCGGTGACGCTGCGCGCGCTGCTCAGCCACTCGGCAGGTGTGCCGCGCGATGCGGCCTTTCCGTACTGGTCCGACCAGCGATTCCCGTCGACCGAGGCGTTGCAGCGCGCCACCGCAGGCCAGCGCACGCCGATGCGCGCCGCCGAGCGCTACCAGTACAGCAACCTGGGCATGGCACTGCTGGGCGAGGTGGTGGCTTCAGCCTCGGGCATGCCCTATGCGCAGTACGTGCAGCAGCGCATCCTCGACCCGCTGGGCCTGCGCGACACGCGGCCGTCGATACCGTCCGAGCTGTGGGGCACGCGGTTGGCGCAGGGTTTCGGCGCCTTGCAGCGCGACGGCCGGCGCGCCCCGCTGCCGGTCTTCGACACCAGGGGGCTGGTGCCCGCCGCAGGCTTCTCCAGCACCGTGGAAGACCTGGCGCGCATGCTGGTCTGGCAGAACAGGCTGCGCAAGAACGGCGGGCGCGAGGTGCTGAAGGTGGCCACGTTGCGCGAGATGCAACGCGCGCAGTGGGCCGACGCCGACACCACCAACACCTGGGGTTATGGCTTCTGGGTGCTGCGCGATGCCGGCAAGTGGGTGGCCGGCCACAACGGCACCTGCGCCGGCTACCTGTCGGACATGACGCTGGCGCTCGACGACGAAGCCGGCATCGCGCTGATGATCAACGCCAACGACAACCGCTCGGCGATCCGGCTGTCGTCGCCGGCGCGACGCCTGCTGCTGAAGGGCCTGCGCCTGCCGGTCGCACCGGCCAGCGGCCCGAAGCTGGCCGACTACAGCGGGCGCTTCGGCGGGGCGCCGTTTTCCAGCGAATCGGTCGTGCTGCCATGGGGTCCCGATCTGGCCTATCTGGATGTGCCGGTGGGCGACCCCGCCCCGGCGATGGGTGTGCTGCGCCACGTTGCGGGCGACACCTTCCGCCAAGTGCGCGATGACAACAGCCTGGGCCGCGAGTTCAGCTTCCTTCGCGACGCGGCCGGCCGCGTGGTCAGCGTCAGCACGGGTGGTTTCATCGCGCCGCGCACGGCGCCTATGGAAGAACCGCGGTGACCTCGATCTCGACCAGCGCGCGGTCTTCGATCAGCGCCGCCACCTGCACCGCGCTCATCGCCACCGTGTAGCTGCCGATCAGCTCGCGGTAGGCGCTTCCGATCTCGCGGGCGCGCTTCAGGTATTCGCGCTTGTCGGTCAGGTACCAGGTCATGCGGACGATGTGGGCCGGCTTCGCGCCGGCTTCGGCCAGCACGGCGACGATGTTGGCCAGCGCCTGACGCACCTGTGCCACCAGGTCGTCGCTCTCGAATTGCTGCTGCGCATTCCAGCCGATCTGGCCGGCGACGAAAATTTGCCTGCCGCTGGCCGACACGCCGTTGGCGTAGCCCTTCGGCGCCGTCCAGCCCGGCGGCTGCAACGCACGGATGCCAGCCTCGCCTGCCTTCGTCATGCGGCCTCCACCACATAGGGCAGCAACGCGGCACGCACGTCGTCAGGCAATGGCTGCGCCTTGTGGGTGAGCAGCGACGTGCAGACCAGCACCTGGCGTGTACGCAGGCGCAACTCGTCGGTCGCCACACTGCGGAACTCGGCCGCGATCGTCAGCGAGCTGCGACCGAGCTTCTCGATCTCGACCGACAACGCGAGCCGTTCGCCATGCCGGCTGATGGCCGTGAAGTCCACTTCCAGCCGCACCGTCGGCAACCCGGTGCGGCGCTCGCCGATCAACACCGCGTACGGGATCTTCAAGGCCTCGTCGAACCACACCTCGGCCAGCGTGTTCAGCATCACCATGTACTGCGGGTAGAAGACGATGCCCGCGGGGTCGCAGTCGGCGAAGCGCACGGTGCGCGTGGTGGTGAACCTCATCCCGCCGATGATGCCTTGAGCTTGAAGCGCTGCAGCTTGCCGGTCTCGGTGCGCGGCAGCGAGTCGACGAACACCAGCTCGCGCGGGTACTTGTAGGGCGCGATGGTCTGCTTGACGAAGTCCTGCAGCGCCTTGGCCATCGCGTCGCCGGGCTCGTGGCCGGGCTTCAGCACCACGAAGGCCTTGACGAGCATGCCGCGTGCCTCGTCGGGCTGGCCGACCACGCCGCATTCGGCCACCGCCGGGTGCAGCAGCAGCGCGCCTTCGACCTCGGGCCCGGCGATGTTGTAGCCGCCGGAGATGATCATGTCGTCGGTGCGCGCCTGGTAGACGTACTGGCCGTCGGTGTCGACGAGGTACGCGTCGCCGGTGAGGTTCCAGCCGTTCTGCACATAGGTCGCCTGGCGTGGATCGTCGAGGTACTTGCAACCAGTCGGGCCCTTGACGGCGAGCCGGCCGACCTGCCCTGGCGGCAGCTCGCGACCCTCGTTGTCGAGGATCGCCGCGCGGTAGCCCGGCACGGGCACGCCGGTCGCACCCGGCCTGGCCGTCGCTTCGTCGGCGCTGATGAAGATGTGGAACATCTCGGTCGAGCCGATGCCGTCGATCAGCGTCAGGCCGGTGGTTTCCTTCCACGCCAGCCGCGTGGCGGCGGGCAACGCTTCACCCGCGCTGACGCACTTGCGCAGCGTGCGCAGGTCATGCGCAGCGGCTTGCCCGGCCGCAGGATGCGAAGCGGCCTGCCCGGCCGAGAGATGCAGCGCGATCGCGCGGTACGAGGTCGGCGCGGTCAAGCAGACCGTGGCGCCGAACTGCGCAATCGCCGGCACCAGCGCGTCAGGCGTGGCCTTCTCGATCAGCACGGTGCTGGCGCCCACCGACAGCGGAAAGATCAGCAGCCCACCCAAGCCGAAGGTGAAGGCCAGTGGTGGGCTGCCGATGAACACGTCGTCGGCGTTGGCACGCAGCACGTGCGGCGGCCAGCAGGCAGCCGCCGCCAGCACGTCGCGGTGGAAATGCAGCGTGCCCTTGGGCACACCGGTGGTGCCGCTGGTGAACGCCATCAGCGCAACGTCGGTGGCAGCGGTGTCGATGGCGTCGAAGTGTTCGGGCATCGACGCGGCTTCGGCTTCGAGCTCGCCACCAAAGTGGCGTACCTGCGTCAACGTCGGGCCGCCGGGCAGCGCCTGCGCCAGTTCGTCGGCCAGCCGCCCGTCGCACAGCGCGTGCGTGATCTGTGCCTTGTCGATGATCGCCGCCAGTTCGCGCGCCCGCAGCATCGGCATCGTGCCGACCGCGATGCCCCCGGCCTTGACGACCGCCATCCAGCAGGCCGCAAGCATCGGCGAGTTGGCGCCGCGCAGCAGCACGCGGTTGCCCGGCACCAGGTTCAGGTTGCGCACCAGCACGTGGGCGATGCGGTCGCACTGCGCCTGGAACTGCGCGTAGCTCCAGCGCACGCCGTGTCCGAGCACGCAGGGCTTGTTGCCATGGCCGGCGGCGATGGCGCGATCGAGCAGCCAGGCCGCGCAGTTAATACGTTCGGGCAGTTGCAGGCCCGGCAACTCGAAGATGAGTTCCGGCATCGCCGACGCCGCCGGCAGGCGCTCGAGCGCGAAACGGTCGACGTGGGCCGACGCTGCGTCGGGTGCGGTTTCTGGCGCCATGCTGCGGGCCATTCTTCGAGCCGCGCGCTGCGCTGTCAACGCAAGACCGGCCACTATCATCGTTGCGATGAACGCGGCGCCACGCCAGCTTTGGGACATCTCGCCGCCCGTGCACGCCGGCTCGCCGGTGTTTCCGGGCGATTCCGCTTTCGCCCTCGAATGGAACGCGCGCATCGGCCCGGGCTGCCCCGTCAACGTCAGCACGCTGCGTTTAAGCCCGCACACCGGCGCCCATGCCGACGCGCCGCTGCACTACGACGACGAAGGCGCTGCGATCGGTGCCGTGCCGCTGGAGCCTTACCTCGGCCGCTGCCGCGTCATCCACGCCATCGACCGCGGGCCACTGGTCGAGTGGCCCCACATCGAACACGCGCTGCACGACCTGCCGCCTCGCGTGCTGGTGCGCACCTACCGCCACATGCCGGTCGACCGCTGGGACGGCGCGCTGGCCGCTTATGCGCCGCAGACGATCGAACGCCTGGCCGACCTGGGCGTCACGCTCGTCGGGATCGACACCGCCAGCATCGACCCGGCCGACAGCAAGGCGCTCGACAGCCACCAGGTCATCCGCCGCCGCGGGCTGCGCGTGCTGGAGAACCTGTTGCTCGACGACGTGCCCGAAGGCGACTACGAGTTGATCGCGCTGCCCCTGAAACTGGCAACGGCTTGCGCCTCCCCGGTGCGCGCGGTCCTTCGAGAACTGAGATGAATCGCAACGACGCGCTGGCTCTCGACGCGGCCGACCCGCTGGCGCCGCTGCGCCAGCAGTTCATGCTGCCCGCAGGCTTGATCTACCTGGACGGCAATTCACTCGGCGTGCTGCCCCGCGCCACCGCGGCGCGTGTTGCCCAAGTCGTGCAGCAAGAGTGGGGCGAAGGCCTGATCCGCAGCTGGAACAGCGCCGGCTGGATCGACCTGCCGCAGCGCATCGGCGACAAGATTGCGCGGCTGGTCGGCGCCGGCGCAGGTGAGCTGGTGGTCGCCGATTCGACCAGCGTCAACCTGTTCAAGGTGCTCGCCGCGGCACTCCACATCGTGCGCAGCGATTCCCCCGCGAGAACACGCGTGGTCAGCGAGCGCAGCAACTTCCCGACCGACCTGTACATCGCCGAGGCGCTGTGCAAGGAACGCGGTTTCGAGTTGGTGCTGGTCGATGCGCCGGAACAGATCCCGGCCGCGCTCGACGCCCAGACCGCGCTGCTGATGCTGACCCACGTCAACTACCGCACCGGCCGCCTGCACGACATGGCGGTGCTGTCGAAGGTGGCGCACGAGGCCGGCGCGCTGGCGGTGTGGGACCTGGCGCACAGCGCCGGCGCGGTACCGGTGTCGCTGAACGAACATGGCGCCGACTTCGCAGTCGGCTGCGGCTACAAGTACCTCAATGGCGGCCCCGGCGCGCCGGCCTTCGTGTGGGCGCACCCGCGCCACGCGGGCCGCTTCTGGCAGCCGCTGGCCGGGTGGATGGGACATGCGGCGCCGTTCGAATTCACGGCGGATTACCGCCCGGCCGAGGGGATCGCGCGCTACCTGTGCGGCACGCCGGCCGTGCTGTCGATGGCGGCGCTCGAATGCGGTGTGGACACCGTGCTGGCCGCCGAAGTCCACGGCGGCATGGCGGCGCTGCGCGCCAAATCGCTGGCCTTGACGCGGCTGTTTGCCGAACGCGCGATGGCGACCTGCCCCGGCCTGTCGCTCGTCTCGCCGGCTGACGATGCGCTGCGCGGCAGCCAGGTCTGCTTCGCCAACGCCGAGTGGGCCTACCCCGTCGTGCAGGCGCTGATCGCCCGCGGCGTGATCGGCGACTTCCGTGCCGGTGAACCGTCGCACCCTGCGGGTGCGGTGGATGTCCTGCGCTTCGGCTTCACGCCGCTGTACCTGCGTTTCGTCGATGCGTGGGACGCTGCCGAGCACCTGCGCCAGGTGCTCGAATCGGGCGAATGGCAACGGCCCGAATTCAACCGCCGAAACGCGGTGACCTGAACATGAGTGGCGGCTGCCCGATGGGCCATGGCGAAGCAGGCGGCGCAGCGCCGGTGCCGCCAGCCGATAGCGAGAGCCGCCACGAAGAAGCGCAACTCGATTTCAGCGCCGAGATGAGCTACGGCGACTACCTGCATCTGGACAGCCTGCTGACCGCGCAGCACCCGCTGTCGCCCGAGCACGACGAGCTGCTGTTCATCGTGCAGCACCAGACCAGCGAGCTGTGGATGAAGCTGCTGCTGCACGAGTTGCATGCCGCCATGGCGCACATCGCCGGCGACGAATTGCACGAAGCCTTCAAGATGCTGGCCCGCGTCAGCCGCATCATGGAGCAGCTGGTCCACGCCTGGGACGTGCTGGCGACGATGACGCCGCCCGAGTACAGCGCGATCCGCCCTTACCTGGCGCAGAGCAGCGGCTTCCAGAGCGCACAGTACCGTTCGATCGAGTTCAGCCTGGGCAACAAGAACGCGGCGATGCTGAAGCCGCATCTGCACAACGCGGCGCGTTTGGCGCAGGTCGAAGCCTGCTGGCGCGCACCGTCGCTGTACGACGAAGCGCTGCGACTACTGGCGCGCCGTGGCCTGCCGGTGCCCGCCAGCCACACCGGGCGCGACTGGACGCTGCCGTATGCCGACAGCGATGCCGTCAAGGACGCCTGGCTCACCGTCTACCGCGCGCCGAAACAGCACTGGGACCTGTACCAGCTGGGCGAAGAGCTCACCGATCTCGAGGATGCCTTTCGCCTCTGGCGTTTCCGCCACGTGACGACGGTCGAACGCATCATCGGTTTCAAGCGCGGCACCGGCGGCACCAGCGGCGTGGCCTACCTGCGCAAGATGCTCGACGTGGTCCTGTTCCCCGAGATCTGGAGGCTGCGCACGGAGTTGTAGGTCGCGCCTTCGCGCCGCCGTCGCCTGCGAGGGCTCCTCAGCCCGCGGCGTCGTAGGCCCGCTTCAGCCAGCCCGTCAGCGTGGCGTCGACTTCGGCCGCGCTGCCGATGCGGGTGGTGGCCTGGCACATGCCGCCCGGCGGCAGGACCTTCAGCCGCGCGTGCGGCAACAGGTCCTTCGCATTCAGACCGACCTCGACCTGGTCCTTGGTCGCCGGGCCGACCATCGCGAACTGCTTCTTGCGCCGCAGGCTGATGTAGGTCTTCCTCGCCGCCTGCTCGAATTCGCCGAGGGCCTGCGCCGCGTTCAACACGGCGTCGTGTACCGCGCGCAGGTGCGCCTTCGGGCCGGCATACAACGCATCGAGCACCTCGCCCTCGCCCTCGCCCTCGCCCTTGCCCGTGTTGGCGGCCGGCGCGGCAGCCGACGGCGCGCCACCGCCCAGATCCGGCAGCGGCTTGTCGGCATAGAACGCCACTGCGTTGGCGTCGCCGTAGCCCAGCTTGAAGTGCTCGATCAACCAGCTGCGCCGCTCAACGTGTTTGACGGCGCCGCCAGCCACGGCCGCCGCCAGCAGCTCGGCAATCGTCTGGCCGGTGCGAGCCTGAATGTTCTTCAACTGCGTGACGGTGGCGGCGGTCGGGTCGGCCATGACGTGTGGTCCTCGGCGCGGTGCGGTTTAGCAGGTTTACGAACAGGCAGCCCGCTTGTCAACGGGGCCTGCCCGCAACGGCACTACCCGCGCGCCGAGCGCTCCAGCAGCAACTCAACGACTGAGTTCGCCAGGGTCTGCAGGTCGTTGATCGACTTCTGCGGCATCTGCCGGGGCCGAAGGTCGTATGCGCACAGCGTGCCGACCGTCTGGCCTTGCACGGTCAGGCGCACAGCGGCGTAGGAGCGCACGTGCGGCGGGCCGACCACCAGCGGGTGGCTGGCAAAGCGCGGATCCAGGGTGGTATCGGGGGCCACGATGACGTCGTCGCCGCTGTTGAAGAAGGCTTCGCAGAACGACGTAGCGGCGGGAGACTCGCTCATCCGGCAGCCCGACAAACGACTTGAACCAGTCGCGCTCGCGATCGAGCAGGTTGAGGATGGCGATCGGAACATCCAAGGTCTGCGCCACCAGTTCGGTCATCCGGTCGAAATCGCGTTCGGGCAACGAGTCCAGGATCAACAGACGGCGCAATTCGGCCAGGTGGGCAGGGTCTTGACGCGTGGGCGCAGTTTAGCCAGACGCCCTGGTGGCGCCGCCCGCCCGGCACAGGCCGCCGCCTAGAATCTGTGCCTTCACGTTGCAGGGGGACGACACCGAGATGGACACCCGAACCTCACCGATCCGGATGCGCATCACCCACCTGAGCGAGGCCATGGCAACGCTGGACCTGTACGCGGTGCTGGTGCCGTCCAGCGACCCGCACCTGAGCGAATACCTGCCCGAGCGCTGGCAGGCGCGTGAGTGGCTCTCGGGCTTCACCGGGTCGATGGCCACGCTGGTGGTGACGGCCGACCGCGCCGCGCTGTTTGCCGACGGGCGCTATTGGGTCCAGGCCGAAGCTGAACTGGCAGGCACCGGCATCGACCTGGTGAAGATTCCCAGCGGCCTGGCGCAGACCCACGTCGATTGGCTGGTGCAGCACGCGCCGCGCGGTGCCACGGTGGCGGTCGACGGCCAGGTGCTCGGGCTGGCGGCGGCGTTGTCGCTGAAGGCGGCGCTCGAAGACGCGGGCGTGAAGCTGAAGAGCGACGCCGATCCGATCGACTCGATCTGGCCCGAGCGGCCGGCTCTGCCGACCGCGCCGATCTACGAACACCGGGCACCGCACGCGACCGAGCCGCGCGCCGCCAAGCTGGCCGCCGTGCGCGCCGCGATGGCCGCAGCCGGGGCCACGTACCACTTCGTCTCGACGGTCGACGACATCGCTTGGATAACAAACCTTCGCGGCAGCGACGTCACCTACAACCCCGTGTTCCTGGCCCACCTGATGATCGACATGCAGGGCGCGACGCTCTTCGTCGGCGAGGGCAAGATCGGCCCTGAGCTGGCAGCCCGGCTGGCCGCCGACGGCGTGCGCCTGGCGCCATACGAAGATGCGCCGCGCGCCCTGGGCATGCTGGACCTGGAAGACACGCTGCTGATTGCGCCCAAGCGCATCACGCTGGGCATGCGCGAGAACGTCGGCCCGGGGTGCGCGGTCATCGAAGGCGCCAACCCGAGCACGTTGCTGAAAAGCCGCAAGAACGCGGAAGAGGCCGCTTTCGTGCGCGCCGCGATGGCCGAGGACGGCGCGGCGATGTGCGAGTTCTATGCCGCCTTCGAAGCGGCGCTGGCCGCCGGCGAACGGCTGACCGAACTGGACATCGACGAGCGCCTGAGCGCGGCACGTGCCCGCCGCCCCGGCTTCAAGGGCTTGAGCTTCTCGACCATTGCCGGTTTCGCCGCCAACGGCGCGATGCCGCATTACCGCGCCACCGAGCAGTCGCATGCGGTGGTGGCAGTGGCACCTGGCGAAGGCGCGCTGCTGCTCATCGACAGTGGTGGGCAGTACCTGGGCGGCACGACCGACATCACGCGCGTGTGGCCGATCGGCAGCGTGACGCCGGCGATGAAACGCGACTACACGCTGGTGCTCAAGGGCACGATGGCGCTGTCGCGGGCGCGCTTTCCGCGTGGCACCGCCAGCCCGATGCTCGACGCGATCGCCCGGGCACCGTTGTGGGCCGAAGGCATCGAGTTCGGCCACGGCACCGGCCACGGCGTGGGCTACTTCCTGGCCGTGCACGAAGGGCCGCAAAGCATCAGCAAGACCATGCCCGACGCGCACATGGGCATGGAGCCGGGCATGATCACGTCGATCGAACCCGGCGTGTACCGCCACGGCCAATGGGGCGTGCGGATCGAGAACCTGGTGTTGAACGTGTCGGCACGCACCCCCGAAGGCGACACCTTCGCCGAGTTCCTCGAATTCGAGACGCTGACGCTGTGCCCGATCGACACCCGCTGCATCGACGAGAGCCTGCTGCGTGCCGACGAGGTGACTTGGTTGAACGGCTACCACGCCATGGTGCGCGAGCGGCTGGCCCCGAAAGTGAGTGGTGCCGCGCTGGCCTGGTTGAACGAGCGCACGCGACCGATCTGAGCGTGGGCACCACGGCCGCAGCCGCTGCCCTGGGCATCGACCTCGGCGGCACCAAGATCGAAGCACGGCTGTTCGGCGCCAACGGCCAGGAGCGTTGGCGCCGGCGAGTGGCCACGCCCGCCGGTGACTACGCGGCCACCGTGCAATCGCTACGCGGCCTGGTCGACGCCGCCCGCATCGAGGCGGGCGGCGACTTCACCGTCGGCATCGGCACGCCCGGCACGGCCATGGCCGACAGCCGCATGAAGAACTGCAACTCGACCTGCCTGAACGGCATGCCGTTGCAGGCCGACATCGAAGCCGCCATCGGCCAGCCGGTGGCGCTGATGAATGACGCCAACTGCCTGGTGCTGTCGGAGGCCACCAACGGCGCCGGTGCGGGGCAAGCCGTCGTCTTCGCCGTGATCCTGGGCACCGGCACCGGGGCCGGCGTGTCGGTGAACGGCAGCGTGCTCGTCGGCGCCAACGGGCTGGCCGGCGAGTGGGGCCACAACGCGCTGCCGTGGGCCGACGCGGCCGAGATCGAATCCAGCGGCAACCACCTTTGCTACTGTGGCCGGCGTGGCTGCATCGAGGCGCTGGTGTGCGGGCCGGCGGTGGCCAGGGACCATGCGGCACGCAACGGCGGTGGGCTCGACGCCGCGGCGATCGCCGCCCTTGCCACAGCCGGCGACGTCGCTGCCAATGCCACGCTCGAACGCCACGCCGAACGGCTGGCGCGCGCGCTGGCCGGCGTGATCAACCTGCTCGACCCCGACGTCATCGTGCTCGGCGGCGGCCTGTCGCTGATGCCGCACCTGTACGACACGGTGCCGCGGCTGTGGGGCCGCTGGGTCTTCAGTGCCGGCAGCGAGGAACCGGTGCGCACGCGCCTGCTGCCTGCCCTGCACGGCGACGCCAGCGGCGTGCGCGGCGCGGCGTGGTTCGGCCGCAGCGCCGCGGCCTGAAGGCCGCCGGAGCCGGAGCCGCTCAGCCCTTGCCGTGCTTGGCAATCAGCGCCCGCGCGCTGTCGAGCAAGGCCTTGCCCTTGAAGCCGCGTTTGTCCATGTCGGCGACCCATTCGTCGTCGATGGCACCACTGAGCTTGACGAACTCGGCCGTCTGCTCGGGGGTGAAGGTGTAGAGGGTGTTGTTGCGGTCGGTGGCGCTCTTGCGGCCGTTGGGGTCGTTGCTTTGTTGTGTCTTGCCGAGCCAGGCCGACGTCGCCATGCCCGAGTTGGCGTCGATGATCTTCTTCAGGTCAGGCGCCAGGCCGTCGTACTTGGCCTTGTTCATAGCCATCACGAAGGTGGTGGTGTACAGCGCCGGGCCGGTCGAGGCGAACTCGCTGTGGAACTTGGTCAGTTCGTTGACCTTGACCGACGGCACCACCTCCCACGGGATCACACAGCCATCGATCGTGCCCTTGCTCAAGGCGTCGGGGATCTGCGGCAGCGGCATGCCCACCGGCGTGGCACCCAGAGACGCCAGCAGCTTGGTCACCTGGCGGGTGGGGCCGCGCATCTTCAGACCCTTCAGGTCGGCGGCCGACTTGATCTGCTTGGCGACGGTGTGGAACATGCCGGGGCCGTGCACCTGCAGCGCCAGAACCTGGGTTTCCTTGAACTCGTCGGGGCACTGGGTCTGGAAGTACTCCCAGTAGGCCTTCGACGTGGCTTCGGCGTTGTTCATCGTGAATGGCAGCTCGAAGACCTCGATGCGCGGGAAGCGGCCGGCGGTGTTGCCGGGCAGCGTCCAGACGATGTCGACCACGCCGTCGCGGGCCTGGTCGTACAGCTGCACCGGGGTGCCGCCGAGCTGCATGGCCGGGTAGGCCTCGAACTTGATTCGGCCGGCCGATTCCTTCTCGACCTTGTCCATCCACGGCTTGTGCATCGAGAGCCAGACGTTGCTCATCGGTGCCATGAAGGTGTGGAACTTGAGCGTCACGCTCTGCTGCGCCAGCGCGGCCAGCGGCGTGCCCAGCGTGGCGGCTGCGGCGGCAGCGGCGCCTTGCATGAGGGTGCGGCGTTTCATGGTCTTCGTCTCCGGGTGGTGTTTGGCAAAGCGCCTGAAGTTAACGGCGCCGCCGGCGGGAAGCCGTCATGGTTGACCCTAGAACGCCCCGCCGCAGCAGGGGGCTAACCCACGTATTTCACCAGCCACAACGAGACCGCCGGAAAGAACAGCAGCAGCAGCGTGCGCAGCGTGTCGCTGATGAGAAACGGCACCACGCCGCGGTAACTCTCGGCGATCGGGACGTCCTTGGCCAGGCTGTTGACGATGTAGACGTTGAGCCCCACCGGTGGCGCCAGCAGGCCGAAACCGACCGTCATCAGCACCATGATGCCGAACCAGATCGCCACGCTTTCCTTCGGCATGCCGAAGTCCAGTCCCATCACCATCGGGAAGAAAATCGGGATCGTCAGCAGGATCATCGACAGCTCGTCCATCACCGAGCCGAGCACGACGTAGAACAGCAGGATCGCGCCGACCACCGCCAGCGGCGCCAGCCCCCAGCCTTGCACCACGCTGGCCAGCTGCGCGGGCACCTGGGTCAGGGCCAGCGCCGAGTTCATCAGGTCGGCGCCGAGAAAGATCAAGAAGATCATCGCCGAGGATTCGGCGGTGGCGTAAAAGCAGCGCGTGAACTTGGCCCAGGTCAGTTCGCGCTTGAGCAGCGCGGCGATGAAGGTGGCCGCAGCACCGAACGCGGCACCTTCGGTGGGGGTGAACTTGCCGCCGTAGATGCCGCCGAAGACGATCAGGAAGATCGCCGCGATCGGCACGATGCCGGCCAGCGCCGCGGCGGTGATCTTCGGCACCTCGTCGTGCTCGGGGGCCTGGCCGGGCACCACGCGCACGTAGATCGCGATCGCCACCATGTAGCCGAGCATCGCGATCAACCCCGGCACCATCGCCGCGGCGAACAGCTTAGCGATGTTCTGCTCGGTCAGGATGGCGTAGATCACCAGCGGCACCGACGGCGGAATGAGGATGCCCAGCGTGCCGCCCGCGGCCAGCGTGCCGGTGGCCAGCCGGCCGCTGTAGCCATGCTTGCGCATCTCGGGCAGAGCCACCTGCGTGATCGTGGCGGCCGTGGCCACCGAAGAGCCGCAGATCGCGCCGAAGGCCGCGCAGGCCATCACGCCGGCCATCGCCAGCCCGCCTTTGAAGCGCGCCATCACGGCGGCGGCAAACTGGAACAGCGCCCGCGAGATGCCGCCCTGGGTGGCGAAATTGCCCATCAGGATGAACAGCGGGATTACGCTCAGGTCGTAGCTCGCGAAACGTGCGAAGGCCTGCGTGTTGAGGAAGCTGGCCAGCGGCAGCCAGCCCGCTTGCAGCACGTAGCCGACGACCCCGGCCGTGAACATGCACGCCGCGATCGGCACGCGCACGGCCATCAGCACCAACATGATGGCGAAGATCAGGACCGTCAGCGTTATCGGCGTCACGGGAGCCCCTCGTCCGACGAGTACGTCGTTCGATCCCCCGAGGGGATGCGGGCCGGCTTGGGAGCGGCCCGGCGCTCGGCCCGCGTGCTCCGACGGATCATGTCGTGGCCTCTTGGAATGAATCGAACCCGTTCAGCGCCTGCACCAGCGCAATCACGGCGGTCAGCGCCAGCGCCGGCACGATGAAGGCGTAGACGACCCACTCCGGGAAGCCGAGCATCATCGAACCCGAACTCGACTTCCACGCGCTGATGCCGCCGAGTGCGCTGCGCCAGGTCAACAGTGCCATCGATGCCGACAGCAGCAGCGCGCCGAAGCGGTCCAGCATCGACTGCGTGGCGGCGCTGGCGCGGCTGGTGAAGAAGTCCACGATGATGTGACCGCGCCGCGCCTGGCACCACGGCATGAACATCGCGATGGCGGCACCGGCCGCGGAGCCCGAGAGCTCGAAGTCGCCGACCAGCGTCCAGCCGGTCGTGTTGCGGCCGATCACGCTGACGCAGGTCATCAGCGTGATCACGGTCAGCAGCAGCCCGGCCAGCACGGCGCAGAACTTGGCGAGGGTCTCGAGCAGCTTCATCGGCGGCGTATCGGGTTCAGCGGGCTCAATATTGATGAGCAGGCAGGCGCAAGGACACGCCGTCGAGGGCGGGTTGTAGTTCGATCTGGCACGACAGCCGGCTATTGGCCTCCCGCGGCGCGGCGGTCATCTCGAGCATCGAGACTTCGTCGTGCGACGGGGGCGGCAGCCGCGCGGCCCATTCGGAATCGACATAGACATGGCAGGTGGCGCAACTGAGCAGCCCGCCGCAGTCGGCGGCGATGGCGTCGATGCCGGCTGCGGTGGCGGCGCGCATCAGGCTCTGGCCGGTGGCGGCTTTCAGGGTGTGGTGCTTGCCGCCTGCTTCGGTCAGGTGCACGGTGATCGTCGGGCGGGCCATCGTCGTCACATCCCCTTCAATAGCGGCCGAAGTACTCGCGCCGCGACCACTCGGCGCGGTCTTCAGCGGCCTCGAAGCGGGCGATCTCGTGGCGCTTGACGACGGCGTAGAGCTGCGCCAGCGGCGCGCCGAAGCCGCGCTGCATCACCGCGTCGGCGTCCAGCGCGTCGATCGCGGCGGCCAGTGTCGGCGGCAGGCGCAGCGCTGTTGGCGTTTCGGCATACGGCGTTTCGACTGCTGGCGGTGGTTGCAGACCGCGCTGCAACCCGTCGAGGCCCGCCCACACCTGCGCGGCCATCACGAGGTACGGATTGGCCATCGGCTCGCCGAGGCGGTTCTCGATGCGGGTGGCGGCACCGTGGCCCGCCACACGCAGCATCGCGCCGCGGTTCTCGCGTGCCCACACCGCCGCCTGCGGTGTCATCGGGCTGCCGGCGAAGCGCGACGCACCGTCGAGGCTGGGTGCGCTGACGGCCGCCAGCGCGCCGGCATGTGCGAGCAGGCCGGCGAGCCACGACGCGCCATCGGGTGACAGGCCGCCCGGCCCAGCGCCCGCCATCGCGTTGCGCCCGCCGCGGTCTACCAGCGATTGATGCAGGTGCCAGCCGCTGGCCACGCTGTGCGGCAGCGGTGGCCGGCAGACGAAGCTGGCCAGATACCCCGCGCGCCGCAACGCCTGGCGCACACCGCTGCGGAACAGCACCAACCCATCGGCAGCGGCCAGCGCGTCCATCGGTGCAAACACGGCTTCGAACTGGCTCGGCCCGAGTTCGATTTCGAGCGAGCGCAACGGCAAGCCGAGGCCCAGCGCGGTGCGGCGCACGATGGCCAGTGCCTCGTCGTTGGCGTCGGCGTGTTCTTCACTCAGCAGCCGGTAGCCCGGATGGGTGTGGCGCACGGTCGGCGCAGCGCCGGGCCGGCCGGCCGCCGCGACATCGGGCGCGTCGTCGAGCCCCGTGTCGAGCCCCGTGTCGAGCATGCGGTGGATGTGGAACTCCACCTCCAGCCCGCAGACCAGCCCATGCCCCGCATCGGCCAGGGCCGCGAGCGCAGCGCGCAGCGCTTCGCGGCTGTCGAGGGCCAGCGGCGTGCCGTCGTCCCACACCGCGCTGGCGCGCAGCCAGCCGGTGCCCGGTGCCCACGGCAGCGCGACCAGGCTGTCGGGGTCGGCGCGCAGCTGCACGTTGGCCGCGCCGGCAAAACGCGCCAGCCCTGGTAGCGATGCCAGCGCCGATGGCTCGAAGACCTTCACCACGGTGTGTTCGGAACTGTCCTTCAGCAGCAACGTGCCGACCATACCGATGCCTTCTTCCAGCGCCGCGATGGTGGCCTGCGCATCGCTGCCGACGACCAGCGTCTTGCCGCGCAGCACGCCGTGCAGATCGCACCAGCCGACGCGCACCTGCTCAAGCCCGAGCGCGCCGATACGCTGGGCGAGCGCAGCCCACGCGGCCGCCAACGACGTCATGCGGTGGTCGGCACCGCAGGCACCAGCCAGGCCGCGCCGTCGCGCTTGGCTTGCGCCGCCGCCTGCCAATGCTCAGCCCAGCCGTTGGCCGGCGCGATGCAGTCGATGGTGTCCGGCCCGCGCGTCGCCGCTGCCTCGTCGGCGGCCAGCGCAAACGGTGGCGTGCCGCCGGCCTGCACGGTGGCGATCGCCTTCAGCAGCGTGCGCCGGTTGGCCATGATCACCTTGTCGCTGGTGCCCAGGTGTTCGCGCGTGCGGTCCTGGATCGCGCCCATGCTCTCTACCGCCCATTGGTCGTGCACATTGATGTCTTCTTCGCCCATGCCGAGGAAGGTGCGCGTGTGCTGCTCTTCGGGGTTGTAGCCCCAGTTGTCGTGGCGGCCGCGCCGGGGCACGTAGTCCGGCAGCGTGATGCCGGCCAGCCGCTGGGTGCGCATCGTCTCGCGGTCGAGCGGGCCGCTGAAGCTGGTGAAGAAGCTGTACCAGTAGGTGTGGGTGTCGTCGACCGGCACGTGCATCTGGGTGATCGTCACTGTTTCCGACAGCGGGATGACGAAAGTGTGCGGGAACGCTGCGTGCGTCACGCGCACATGGGTCTGCGCGTCGTCGATGGCGCGCAGTGTGGTCAGCCGGATCAGGCCGGGCGAGACCTCGTCGAAGCGGATCTCGGGGCTGAAGCGCTCGCGCATCACCCGCGTCATCGGCCAGCGTTCGCCGTTGACCTGACCCGCGGTCGCAGCGCGGAACTGGCGGCCGAAGGTCGCGTCGAGGGTGTCGTCTTGCAGGTAGCGATGCAGAAAGCTCGGGTGCGCCGGGTCGATGCCGACTTCGAAGGCTTGCAGCCAGTTGCAGTGCCACAGGCCCTTGAACGCGAAGCTGTGCGTGGCCGGTGCGGTGAAGCAATCGAAGGCCGGCAGCGCGGGCGGTGTGCTGTCCTCAGGGCCGAGGTAGGCGAACAGCACGCCGGCCCGCTCGAGCAACGGGTAGCTGCGTTGCCGAACGCGCTGGCACAGCGTGCTGTCGACGGGCTCGGCCGGCGTCTCCAGGCAGGTGCCGTCGACCGCGAACTTCCAGCCGTGAAAAGGGCAGCGGATGCCGTCGGCCTCGAAGCGCGCGAACGCCAGGTCGGCGCCGCGGTGCGGGCAGTCGCGGTCGAGCAAACCGAAGCGGCCGTTGCCGTCCTTGAACAAGACCAGCTCCTGCCCCATCAGCCGCACCGGCTTGACGGGCCGGTCGGCCATGCGCGGATCGAGCCGCGGATCGAACTCATCGAGCAACGCAACGGGTTGCCAATAGCGGCGCAGCAAGTCGCCGCAAGGCGAGCCGGGGCCGACGCGGGTGATCAGTTCGTTCTGGGCGGCATGCATGGCGGGCGCCAGTCTAGCGAGCACGCACCGTACGGCGCGTCGAGATCAACACTTCCTGTCGCGCGAGCGCACGCCCGGCCACCCAGACGCGGGTCCGCCGGCACCGGCCACCCGTTCAGGCGCCGGTGATGTGGGTCACCAGCAGGCCTTGTCATCGCGGTGTCCGGTGATCTGGCGCATCCGCCAGACCTCTGGGTAGGATGTCGGCATGGACTTTGACACCTTCATCGACGACTTGTGGGAACGCCACGTCGACGACTCCCCCACCGTAGCCCGGCGCCTGTCGGCAGAGGGCCTGGCCTTGTGCCGCGAAGTGGCGCAAGTGTTGCCGCTGGCCCGCCTGGCCCACCACGTGTACGGCGACCACCTCGGCCAGTGGGCCGCGGGCATCGCGCTGCAGCAGCGCATCGCCGCGCTGCCGCATGCCGACGGCGCTGGGCGGGCCGCGGTCCAACGCTTCATCGCCAGCCTGTCGTTGGCCGGGCAACAGGGTGACCTGCGCGACCGCCTCGACGCCGCCGACGCCACCTGGGCCACAGCGTTGGCCGCCGGTACCCTCGGCTCGCACGACGCCGCCCGCGCGGGCGAATTGCTGCACGACGCAGTGGCGCGCTTCGCTGCCGCCGGCCTACCCGACGAAGCGCCGTGTACCCGTGCGCTGGCCGTCACCGGCAACAACCTGGCGGCCGGGCTCGAAGAACACGCCACGCGCAGCGACGCCGAGCGTGAACTGATGATCCTGGCGGCGCAGACCGGTCGCCGCTTCTGGGCGCTGGCCGGCAGCTGGCTGGAGATCGAGCGTGCCGAGTACCGGCTGGCCCACAGCTGGCTGAAGGCCGGCAACGCGGGCCAGGCGCGCCACCACGCCGAGGCCTGCCTGGCGATCGTCGGCGCCCACGGCGATGTCGCGCTCGAACGATTCTTCGGCCATGAGGCGCTGCTGCTGGCCGCGCGTGCGCTGGGCGACGCGGCGGCGGCCGACGCCGCGTCTACGGCCATGCGCAGCGGCTTCGACACGCTCTCACCCGACGACCAGGCCTGGTGCCGCGCGGCGCTGGACAAGCTCGCGGCCTGAAGGCCCAAAGCCTAGGCACAAAGGCCAGGCTCCGCCCACCGATGCCAAACCTGCGCCTGCTCGGCAGAACCACCTGGCACAGGCCCGACGGCAGCACCCTGGTGCTGGGCGGCGAACGCCGGCACCAGTTGTTGGCGCTGCTGGGCTATCGGGCCGACTGGGTGCCGCGCGACCGGCTGGCCGCTCTGTTCTGGCCCGATCGATCAGCGCCCTCGGCGCGCGCCAATCTGCGCAAGGTATTGCATCACCTGCGCGAACTGCACATTCCAAACCTGGACGAGGGCCGCACCGGCCTGCGCTGGCTGCCCGGCAGCGACACCGACGACTTCCGCCAGGCCTGCGCGCGCTGCGATTGGCCGCTGGCGGCAGCGGCCGGCCAGGGCCTGCTGATGCCGTGCCTGGACGACGGCCTGGACGGGGACCAGGCCGACGCAGGCTTTGCCGGCTGGCTGCGCCACGAACGCCGGCAATGGCACCGGCGCTGGCGCGAAGCGGTGTTCAAGGCCGCGACGGGCAGCGACGCGCGGCAGGCCTGGGCGCTGGCCGAGCAGTTGCTGGCGCAGGACGCCGGTGACGAAGACGCCATGGCCCTGGCGTTACGCGCCAGCATCGCACTGCAGCAGCCCGAACAGGCGCGCGGTGCCTGGCAGCGCCACGTGCAGGTGCTGGGCCGCCAGCCTGCCAGCCGCCCGGCGCCCGACCTGGTGGTCCTGGCCAACAAGGCGCTGGCCCGGGCGTCCTTTCCGCTGTCGCCACTGATAGGGCGCGCGAACGAACTCGAGGCTCTGTGCGCGATGTTTGCCGACGCCCGGCTGGTGACCGTGTTCGGACCCGGCGGCGTCGGCAAGAGCCGGCTGGCACGCGACGCCGCCGACGCGCTGGCGCCGCGCTTCGCGCAAGGCACGGTCCGGGTGGCGCTCGACGACGCGCGCACGCCAGACGAGTTGCCCAGCCGCATCGCAGCGGCAATTGGCCTGCAACCGGGTATCGGCCCGGTCGGCGACACCGACGCCTTGCCCGCCCTGGCCCGCAAACTGCCACCGGGCTCGCTGCTGCTGGTGCTGGACGGGTTCGAATCGGTCATCGATGCCGGGCCGCAGCTGCTGCGTCTGCTGGCCGCGGCGCCGGGCTTGAGCGTGCTGGTCACCTCGCGCGAACGGCTGGCCCTGGACGGCGAATGGCTGCTGCCGCTGCAGGGCCTGGCCACGCCGGCGCCGAATGCGTCGGCGGCCGATGCGCTGGCCAGCCCGGCGGTGACCCTGTTCGTGAAGCGCGCTCGTGCGCTCGATCCGGCCTTCGACGCGGGGGCCGCCATCGTCGCGGTAGCTGACATCTGCCGGCGCCTGGAGGGGCTGCCGCTGGCGCTGGAGCTGGCAGCGTCATGGCTGCGACTGGTCCCGATCGAGCAGGTCGCCGATGAGCTGGCGCGCGACGTCGACTTCCTCGGGCGCGGGCATTCTGACGAATTGCGCGCGCTGGTCGAGCGCTCGTGGGCGATGCTGACCGCGACCGAGCGCGATGCGCAGGCGCGGCTGGCGGTCTTCTGCGGCGGCTTCAGCCGCCAGGCCGCGCAGGAGGTGGCCGAGGTCGGAATGCCCATGCTGAGTGCCCTGCTGGACAAGTCGATGCTCAGCACCCGCGCCGATGGCCGCCTGGGCATGCACGCCCTGCTGCTGCCCATGGTGCGGCAGAAGCTGGCTGCGATGCCCGATCCGGCGGCGCTGCGCGAGCGCCACAGCGGCTTCTACCTGGCGCTGACGCTGCAGCCGGGCGCCGACCTCCTGCACGAGCAGGACAACCTGCTGGCCGCGTGGCAGGACGCGCTGGCGCGCCGAGACGCGGCGGCTGTCGAGGCGGTGCTCTTCACGCTGCCGTGGTGGGCGATGACACGCGGCCGGCTCGATGAAGCCACCCTGCTGCTGGGCCAAGCCGCGGCCGACTTCGGCGCCGACCAGGCCGCCGGCGCGCAGCTGCTGGCCCTGCAAGCCTGGATGCTGCTATGGCAGGAGCAGCGCGTGCGCGCCAGGACGCTGGCCCGCCGCGCGCTGGCGACGCTGCGCGCGGCCGGCCACCGCATCGGCGTGGTGATGGCCTTGCGCACCCTGGGCCACGCAGCGCGCATGAACGGTCAACACGCGCGCGCCGCACGCCTGCTCGCCGAAGGCGTGGCGCTCGCCGCACAGACCGGACGGCCCGAAGTGCAGTCGCTGATGCAGGACGGCCTGGCGATGGCCCTGAACCTGCTTGGCCGCCATGGCGAAGCGCGCGCTGCCGTACACACTGCGATCGCGCTGAACCCCGGCGTCGGTGACGTCGCGCAGCGCCTGTACAACCTGTACAACCTGTCGCAGAGCCACTCGATGGCCGGCGAGCCGGCCCTGGCGCTGCAGTGGGCCGAACAGGCCCTGGCCATGGCCGAGCGCATCGGGCACGCCCATTTCACGCCCTACGCCCGGCTCGAGCTGGCGCTGGTCCAGCTCGCGCTCGGGCGCGCCGACGCAGCGGCCGAGCAGATCGAGTCGGCCCGCCAGGCGGCTCACTACCAGCGCGACTTCGCCGGCCTGGCTGGCGCCCACGTGGCCGCTGCGCCGCTGGCGCTGTCGCGGGGAGACAAGGTGCGGGCCTGGCAAGAGGTGGTCGACGGCGCCCGGCTGTGCTTGCAGCGTGGCAACGTCATCGCAGGCACCGCGCTGGTGCTGGCCGGCGCCCGCGTGCAGGCCGGCCGCCCGCAGGCCGCCGGCTGGCTGCATGCGCTGCACGCGCTGTCACAAACGCCGCAGCCGGTAAAGCGCGGCGCCGCTGCCGCGCTGCTGGCCGGCGCCCTGCCGGGGCAGCAGCCAATCGGGCCATGCAGCCTCGAGGCGCTGCTGGCAGAGCTGATAGCGCTCGATTGACGGTAGCGCGATCCAGGCAACGGGGTCGGAACGCAGGAGAAACGCCGGCCCGCCTAGATTGCGCCGCCAACCCCTTGCGGCCAGCCACTGCGCCGCACCCCGCATTTCAGGAGGACCCACCATGACCCACCCCCCCTCGCAGCCGCACTCGTGACCGCCGCGTCGCTCTGGGCCTGCTGCCCAGCCGGCGCCGCCACGGTCCATCTGGCCAGCATCGTCCCGGTCGCCATGGCGGTCAACGATTTCGAACTCGCACCGGCCTTGGTCGGCAGCACCTGGTCGCAGCAGGGCATCCGCGCCACGCAGGTCGCAGGCGACGCCGGCGGCAACGCGATCTGGCTGGCCGCCGGCTTCGGCAACGGCAGCCGCTCGTGGTACCCCAACGCTGGCGACGACGGCTGGACCCGCATCACGCTGAACAGCGGCGAGAACTTCGACGCCATCTCGTTCTTCGGCGGCTCGGGCTGGAACGCGCCGCCGCAGACGATGTACTTCGAACTCGCCGACGACGGCGTGGTGGTGCTCAGCGGCACGCTGCCCGCCAGCTTCAGCGGCAGCTGGTTCGGTTTTGCCGGCGGCGATTTCGACCGCGTGATCCTGCGCGCCTCGCAGGGCGTCGTCACGTCGCTGACCGACTGCCCGTCGGGCGGCGCCGGCGGTGCCAGCAACAGCTGCAACTTCGCCTGGCTCGACGACATCCGCGTCGGGGCGGCGGTGATCCCGTTGCCGTCGACGGCCTGGCTGGTTCTGCCGGCGCTGCTGGCCGTCGCTGGCGCGCGCCGGCGTGCCGGCTGATCCACGACCTCAACCATTGCCATGGCCCGCCGGCACACCGCTGGCGAAACCGTCCAACCCGGCGCCGGAGCGCTTCTCGGTCTCGACGCAGGGGGTCCGGCCTCGGCGATCCGCCGCAGGACGATCAGGCTTGGTGCCGCGTGTCGCTCAACGCCGTCGCTGCTCCTGTCTCAGCGCCGCCTTCGTGCGCCGTTCAAGCAGAAAAAAGCCGCCTACAAGGCGGCTCTTCAGGATTAAGCCCGGGCAGCCCGTTCGGGCCAGCCCGATCAATCCCGTCAAACGCGGCGACGACGCGCCAGCGCCAGTGCGGCCAGCGCCGCCCCGACCAAGGCCAGCGAGCCCGGCGTCGGCACACCCTGCACCAGCAGGAAGTCCTGGAACTGCGCGTTCTGCAAAACGCTGATGGTGTACAGGCTGGTGGTGACCAGCGCCGCTCCAGCAATCATGCTGGTGGCATCCGCGACCGTCGCTGCGCTAGCAGACGTGACCTGGAAGCCGCCACCACCGGCCATCGAACCGCTGTTGAAGCTCGGCACCGTTTCGTAGATCGATTCCCACACAGCCAGCTGGATGGCGGCCGAGGTTTGCGCATTGCCCGGCAGATTGACGCCGCCGAGGTACGTGAACAGCTTGCCCAGGCGATTGACGATCGCTGCGGCGTTGGCGCCGAAGTACGACATTCCACTTGCAATGCTGTAGCCCGGCAACGGGCTGCCGAAGCTGAATGATTGCGTCAACTCGACGCAGTAGGTGTAGAACGGGTTGGCGTTGAAGCCGGGGGCGCCGCTCAGGCTGCCTTGGAAAGCGCCCGCATCGGTCGTTGACGAGGCCGGGCCTGTAACGGAAACGGACTGGTTCCCCTGCGCATAGCCCGTCAGGTTGAGCGTCAGCGCGTGTGCGCCGACCACTCCACCCAGCAACAAAGCGGCAGCGGCGGCGCGAATCGTATTGGTCAGTTTCATTTGTAGAACTCCCTGGTTGCACCGTTTGAGACGCCTTCCTGGCACCGCGCCAGGCACTGATCATCGAACGTTAGCTGCAACAGAATGTATGACTGCGACCGCATCCCTTTCAACCCGCGAATCGGGGAGTGGCCGCTCAGGACAACCCTTCCCCAGATTGAGTTAAGCCGAAGCCGCCAGGAGGCGCACCGCCTCGTCGCGCACCGACGGGTTGGCGGCCCGTTCAGCGCGGCGCAGCTGCTCGCGCGCTTTCTCCTTGTCGCCCTTCTTCAGCCACAGGCGGCCCAGGTTCAAACGCAGGCGTTCCTCGGCGGGCGCAAAGGCGACGGCGCGTTCCTGCGCTTGCAACGCAGCGTCCAGCTGGCCCTGCGCGGCCCGCGCTGCGGCCAGGGTGTCCAGGATCGCAGGCTCGGCCGGCGCCAGTTGGGATGCCCGCTCGGCCAGCGGCAGGGCCTCGGCCGGGCGCTCGGTCAGCAGCAGCTCGGCCAGGTTGTTGAGGACGCCGACATGGTCCGGCGCCAGGGTGAGCGCTTGGCGGTAGTGCGCAACAGCCTCGGCCCGCCGGCCCGCGCGCGCAGCCGTTTCGGCCAGGTGCGTGAGGAAGAAGGCGTCGCGCGGCTGGGTCTCGCGCCAGCGCCGCACCAGCACCTCGGCGGCGGCCGCATCGCTGTCCAGCAGCAGGCGGTGCAGGGACACGGCGGCCTCGGCACCGGCGCCCTTTTCCAGCGCGGTGCGCCATGCCGCGATCGCGGCCGGCACGTCCTTCAACGATTCATGCACCTCGGCTTCGAGCTGCCATCCACCCGGCAACAGCGGCGTGCGCTGCTGCAAGCTGCGGGCAAGTTGCAGGGCGCGTGCCTGCTCGCGGTCGGCAAGCGCCATGGCGATCGCACCGCGCAGCACGGCGGGCGAGTCGGGCGCCAGCTCCAGCGCCTTGGCCAAAGGCGCGCGCGCCTGGGCGAGTTGGCCGTCCAGCCCGAGCACCGTCGCCAACCGGAGCTGTGCTTCGGGCATCGCCGGCCGCAGCTGCACCAAGCGGCGCAAGCTGACCAGCGCCTGCTGCCGGTCGCCCACGGCGACCTGCGCGCCGGCCAGCTCCAGCAGCAGGGTGCTGTCGTCGGCCACCGCCGCGTTCGCAGCTTGGCTGCGCGACAACAGCGCGGCCGGGTCACCCAGGCGGCGTTGCAAATCGATCGCCTGCACCCAGTTGGCGGCGTCCAGCGGATCGCTTTGCACCGACGCGTCGATCGCCGCGGCAACCTCGGCCGGCGCTGCGCCTCGGCGCAGTGCCAGGTCAGCCAGCGCCAGCCGCAACGGCGCGGACTTGGGCTCCAGCTTGATGGCGGCGTCGAAACGCGCCCGCGCCGCGTCGAAGCGGCGCTCGGCAATGTCCAGACCGGCCAGCGCATACACCGGGCGCAGCATGCGCGGCTCGCGCTGCAGCGCCGACTCGTAGGCCGTGCGCGCGCCGCCACGGTCGTTCTGGCGCTCGGCGATCACGCCGCGCAGCAACCACGGCATCGCCGATTGCGGTTGTTTGCGCGTGGCCGCATCGAGCGCGCGCGTGGCGGCCACCAGGTCGCCGCGCTGCATCTGGGCCGATACCAGTGCCAGGTCGGCCACGATGCCTTGTGCGTCAGCCGCGGCGGCCGACTCCAGCGCGCGCACGCCCAGTTCCAACTGGCCGCGCGCGATCTGGCTGCGTGCGACTTCGCGTCGCACAGCCGGGTTGTCGGGCGCTATGCGGGTGGCGCGCGCAAAGGCCGCATCGGCCTCGGCGAAGCGGCCCAACTGGGCATAGGCCTGGCCGGCGGTGCTCCAGACCTGCGCGTCTTGCAAATCAGGCCGAAGCACCGGTTCGAGAAGCTGCACCGCCCGATCGGGCCGACCGGCCTTCAGCTGCAGCAGGGCCAGTTCCTGTCGCGCATCGGCCAGCCCCGGCGCCAGCGCCAAGGCGCCCGACAGCAGGCTTTCGGCGCGCCCGCGGTTGCCCAGCCGCGCCTGCGCCATGCCGGCCAGTTGCAGCGCCGCTGCGTTCGGCGCGCCGCGCTTGAGCACCTGCTCGATACGCTCGGCAGCTTCGCGGTGGTCGCCGCGCAGGTACGAAGTCAGGGCATCGACGTAGTCGATCACCGGCAGGTTGGGCAACACCTTGCGCATCGCGGCCACCTGCGCCGCGGCGGCGTCGTAGGCGCGCAGCCGCAGGTGCGCCATCACCAGGCCGAGGTGGGCGGTGTCCAGGCGCGGATCGCGCTCGAGTGCTTGACCAAACGACAGCACGGCCTGCGCGTCGTCGCGGCCCGCCATCAACTCGCCGCGCAGTGACCGTACGGCGGCGTTGGCCGGCCACTTCGCCTGCAACGCGGACTGCACGGCCAGCGCGCCGGCCTGGTCACCGGCCGCTGCCAGCAGCCGGGCCCGCAGGCGCAGCCCGGGCACGTGTTCTGGCCGCAAGGCCAAGGCTTCGGCGAGCGCCGCGTTGGCGGCGGCCACATCACCCATCTCGAAGCGCGCCTGCGCCAGCAGGGTGCGCGCTGCGGCCTGGTCTTCGGGGTCGTTGAATCGGTGGCTGTCGAGCAGCGTCACGGCTTCGGCCGGACGCTGGCGGGCCAACGCGATGCGCGCTTTCAGCGGCAGCACGCGCGCTTCTTCGGCGCCCAGCCGGGCCGCGCGGTCGGCTTCTTCGGCGGCGCCATTCGCATCACCGACGGCCAACAAGGCGCGCGCGAGGAGCAGGCGCAAATACGCCGAATCGGCGTCGTTGGCGAGCGCGTTCTTGATGTCGATGACCGCACCCATGGGCTGGCCCTGATCGAGGCGCTGCTCTGCCCGCTGCGCCAGACCCTGGCTGTCAGGACCGCGGCCCTGCCAATAGAACCAGCCCGCTGCCGCGCAAGCGACGAGCACCGCGGCGGCAACGAGCGCGCGCCATCCACCCAAGGACCATGACATCGGCGATCTCCCTGCCCCTGCTTCATCGGCCCGGTGCCGCGCGTCAGGGGTTGCTGCATTTGGATACAAGTATGGCGCAGCGTTTTTCCAGCGCTACGCCGTGCCCGCGTTTGCGGGGGGTTGCGCATGCCTGCCGCTAGACTGCTTCGGCAATATTTCCGAAAGGCGTGCATGCCCGACCCGATCCTCGTCGCCCGCCACGGCGACATCGAGTGCCACCTGCTGCCCGCGATGGCCAACCGGCATGGGCTGATCACTGGCGCCACCGGCACCGGCAAGACCATCACGCTGCAGACGCTGGCCGAGAACTTCAGCAAGCTCGGCGTGCCGGTGTTCATGGCCGACGTGAAGGGCGACCTGACCGGGATCACGCAGGCCGGGACACTGAGCCCGAAGATTGCCGCGGTAGTCAAAGAGCGCGGGTTACCCGAGCCGGAGAGCATTCAGTGCCCGGCCATGCTGTGGGACGTTTTCGGAGTCGCCGGCCACCCGGTGCGCGCCACCGTCTCCGACATGGGCCCGCTGCTGCTGGCGCGCATGCTGGCGCTCAACGAGACGCAGTCTGGCGTGCTGAATCTGGTCTTCAAGATCGCCGACGACAACGGCCTGCTGCTGCTGGACATGAAGGACCTGCGCGCGATGCTCCAGTACGTGGGCGAGAACGCGAAGGCCTTCACCACCGAGTACGGCAACATCAGCGCCGCCAGCGTCGGCGCGATCCAGCGCGGGCTGTTGCAGATCGGAGAACAGGGCGGCGACAAGTTCTTCGGCGAGCCGATGCTCGACATCAGCGACTTCATGCAGACGGTCGAAGTGAGTGTGGCCCCCAAGCCGCCTTCGGCGTCGGCCCCCCAAGGGGGCGCATCGTCGTCCGGGCCAAGCCCTGCGACGCCGATGGGGGTCATCAACATCCTCACCGCCGACCAGCTGATGAACGCGCCGCGGCTCTATGCGACCTTCCTGCTGTGGATGCTCTCCGAGCTGTTCGAGCTGCTGCCCGAAGTCGGTGATCTGGAAAAGCCCAAGCTCGTGTTCTTCTTCGACGAAGCGCACCTGCTGTTCAAGGACGCGCCCAGCGCGCTCGTCGAACGCATCGAACTCGTGGTGCGGCTGGTGCGCAGCAAGGGCGTCGGCGTCTACTTCGTGACCCAGAACCCGCTCGACGTGCCCGACACGGTGCTGGCGCAACTGGGCAACCGTGTGCAGCACGCGCTGCGCGCCTTCACGCCGCGTGACCAGAAGGCGGTCAAGTCGGCCGCCGAGACGATGCGCGCGAACCCGAAGATCGGCGACATGGCCACCGCGATCACCGAACTGGCGGTCGGCGAAGCGCTGATCAGCTTCCTCGACAGCAAGGGCCGGCCCAGCGTGACCGAGCGGGTCTTCGTGCTGCCACCGGGCAGCCAGATCGGGCCGATCACACCGGCGCAGCGGCAGGCGCTGCTGGCCGGTTCGCTGGTGGCGGGTGCGTATGAGAAGACCGTGGACCGCGACTCGGCCTACGAAAAGATCAAGGGCCGGGTCGAGGCTTCAGCACCTGCATCCAACAGCTACAACGGCGGCGGCCTGCCCGGCGGTGCCGGTGCGCCCAGGATGCCCACTGGCACCGCCATCAACCCGGGCCCGGCCGCGGCACAAGGCGGAGGCCTGATGGGTGGCTTGAAGGATGCGATCTTCGGCACCACCGGCCCGCGGGGCGGGAAGAACCCGGGTCTGGCCGAAAAAGCGGCGTCTTCGGCGGTGCGCAGCATCGGCAGCGCGGTCGGCCGCGAAATCATCCGCGGCGTGCTCGGCTCGCTGCTCGGTGGCTCGCGCCGCCGCTGAAAGACCACCATGCTCAAATTCATCGTCATCGCGATCGGCCTGCTCGGTATCGGCCTGCTGGCCGCAGGCCAGGCCGGCTTGCTGGCGGGCAAGGCCCCGGCCGACCTGGGCTTGCGCGAAGGCAAGCTGAAGGCGCCGTCGAAGTCACCCAACAGCGTCAGCAGCCAGGCCGGGTTGTGGCCCGGCCACCCGCAGCAGCAACGCGCAACGATTGCGCCACTGGCCTTTCGCGCGGGTGACACCGATGGCAACGCCACGATGGTGCGGCTGGTGGAACTGCTGGCGACGGCGCCCGGCGCCAAGGTCGAGATCAGCCGGCCCGACTACGTCTACGCCACCTTCACCACGCGCTGGCTGAAGTTCACCGACGACGTCGAGTTCTGGCTCGACCCGGCCAACAAGGTGATCCAGGTGCGTTCGGCATCGCGGCTGGGCGAGAGTGACCTGGGTGTGAACCGAGCCCGCGTCGAGGCCCTGCGCGCGCGGCTGGCGCCGTAGACGCAAAAGGCGCAAGGTCGGCGGGCTGAAGGGCTGCCCGCGCTTCGCGCCCGCGGGGCGGCGTTTGGCGAAGCGCGGCGCGGCGACGTCGCACCATGGCACCGACCGAGCGCCGTCGGCCCAGAATGCCGCCGCATGAAGACAGCGCTCCCGGCCCCCGCCACACCGCCCCCCGCACCCCCGGTTTCACCGGCGGTGCCGGCTGCCGCGCGCACGGCGCTGGCGGTGTGCTGGGAGCGCATGCGCGAGCACGGCCTGCGCACGATCATCGTGATGGTGGCGTTGTGCCTGGGCATCGGCCTGATGCTCAACGCCTTGGGCGGGCGCTTCAGGCCGACGCAGTTCGTCTACTCGTTCTGCATCGGTGTCTCGTGCACGCTGCTGGTCCAGGCGCTGCGCCTGTTGCAGGCCTTCATCAACGACTGGTGGCGCGCGCGCCGCGGCTTGCCGGTGGACACCGCCGGGTTCGAGAGCGGCTGGCGCGGTGTCTGGCCGGCCACGCTGCTGGGCGTGGCAATGGGCCTGCCGCTGGGTCTGGCGTTGGCCGATGCGCTCACCGGCAACCGCACCGGCAGCCTGTTCGGTGGCAGCAGCAGCGCGCGCTTGACGCTAGCGATGACGGTCCTCGGCACCGCCTTCTCGGTCTTCGCGATCAGCTCGCTCGAACGCCTGGCCACCGCCCGCGCCGAGGCCGAGGCCGCGCGCCGGCAGGCCGCCGAAAACCAGCTGCGCTTGCTGCAGTCGCAGCTGGAGCCGCACATGCTGTTCAACACCCTGGCCAACTTGCGCGTGCTGATCGCGATGGACCCGGCCCAGGCCCAAGCCATGCTCGACCGGCTGATCGGCTTCCTGCGCGCGACGCTGAATGCCTCGCGCACGCCAAAGCACGCGCTGGCGACCGAGTTCGAACGCATCGGCGACTATCTGGCGCTGATGGCGATACGCATGGGCCCGCGGCTGGCGGTCGAACTCGACCTGCCACCCGCGCTGCGCGATGTGCTGGTGCCGCCGCTGGTGCTGCAACCGCTGGTCGAAAACGGCATCCAGCACGGGCTGGAGCCGAAGGTCGCCGGTGGCCGCATCTGCGTCAGCGCGCGCCGCGCGACCACGGCCCAAGGGCCGATGCTGCTGCTGGAGGTGCGCGACACTGGCGTCGGCCCCGATAGCGCCAACGCGCAACACGGCACAGGCTTCCGCCTGGCCGGCATCCGCGAGCGGCTGGCCACGCTGTATGGCAACCAAGCCGGGCTGGAACTCGTCGCGGTCGACCCGGCGACAGACGCCGAGGGCGGCATGCTGGCCACGCTGCGGCTGCCCTTACCGCCCACGACCCCTTCTTCTGCCGATGCCTGAACGCCCATGCCCGCACCGACCTGCCTGATTGCCGAAGACGAACCGTTGCTGGCCGCCGCGCTGCGCCAGGAACTGGCCGCGCTGTGGCCCGAACTGCACGTGCTGGCCACCGTGTGCGACGGTGAATCGGCGCTGGCGCAGGCGCTGGCGCAGCAACCCGACATCTGCTTCTTCGACATCCGCATGCCGGGCCTGGGCGGGCTGGAAGCGGCGCAGGCGCTGGCCGAAGACTGGCCGGATGAAGGCGGCGTGAACAAGCCCTTCCCGCTGCTGGTGTTTGCCACCGCCTATGACCAGTACGCGCTGGCGGCCTTCAAGGCGCAGGCGGTGGACTACCTCGTCAAGCCGCTCGACCGCGAGCGTCTTGCGGCCTGCACGCTGCGGTTGCAAGCGCGGTTGCTCGAACGGCAGCGGCCCGCCGCCGCCGCATTCGCCGCATTCGCCAGCGCCGACGACGCACCGCTGCAGCAGACGCTGACTCAATTGCGCGCGCTGCTTGGCGCTGCAGCCGTGTCCGTCACCGCCCAGCCGCGGCTGGAGGTGGTGCAGGCACAGATCGGCAACCTGGTGCACCTGGTGCCGGTGGCCGAGGTGGTCTATTTCGAAGCCGCCGACAAGTACGTGCGCGTCGTCACCACGGCGCGCGAGCATCTCATCCGCGCTTCGCTGCGCGAGCTGCTGCCGCGGCTGGACCCGCAGGTGTTCTGGCAGGTCCACCGGGGCACGGTCGTGCAGGCCCGCCTGATCACCACCGCGCGGCGCGAAGAGTCGGGCAAGGTCACGCTCAGCCTGGCCGGACGGAGCGAAAAACTGACCGTCAGCCGGCTCTACGCGCACCTCTTCAAGGGGATGTGAGCGGGGGCGTCGGCGAAGGTGCAGGCCCGGTTCGCCACCAGGGGCGCCCCTACAATTCGCGCACTTGTTTGCCGAGGTCTCTCGCCTGTGTCGTCCCCTGCCCCCGCACCCACCTTCAGCCAAGAACCCGCCGCGCTGGAGCGCGATCTCGCCGCGCTGTTCGTGCAGGCGCTGAACCTGGAGATGACCCCCGAGAGCATCGATCCCGCCGCGCCGCTGTTCGGCGACGGCCTCGGGCTCGATTCGATCGACATCCTCGAAGTGGCGCTCGAGGTGTCGCACAAGTACGGCTTCCAGTTGCGCTCGGACGACGAGAACAACCAGAAGATCTTTCAGTCGCTGCGCAGCCTGGCGGCGCACGTGGCGCTGCATCGCACGCAGTAGGCGTGTCAAACACCGAGCCCGGGCCGAGCGCCGGGCCGCTCCCAAGCCGGCCCGGCATCCCCATGGGGGATCGACCGGCGTACCCGTCGGTCGAGGGGCACATCCGCCCGCCGTTGTGGCCGTTGGTGGCGGCGGGTGCCTTCATCGCCGCCTACGCCGTCGCATCGCATTGGTTGATGGTCAACGCCGCGGCCGAGCCGTGGGCGGTGGCGGCGCTGTTCGGGCCGCTGCTGGTGGCGGTGGCCTTCGGCGGGTGGCAGCAGAAGCAGTGGCCGGTGTTGCTGTTCTGCGCTGCGGTCCTGGTCATGCTGGTGGTCGTCGTCCGGCGCGGCGGTGTCGATGACATCAACCGGATGTATGTCTTGCAGCACGCCGCGGTGAATGCCGCGCTGGGCTGGGCTTTCGTGAGCACGCTGCGCGCCGGCGCCACGCCGCTGATCACAGCGTTGGCCAGCCGCGTTCATGCGGTGGTGCCGCCTGCGGTGCGTGACTACACGCGGGCGCTGACGCAGGCCTGGGTGTGGTTCTTCGCCGCGATCATCGCGGTGTCTCTAGCGATCTACGCCTTGGCGCCATGGCCTTGGTGGAGCCTGTTCTGCAACCTGCTGACGCCGCTGGCGGTGGCTGTCTTGTTCGCGGGTGAACACCTCTGGCGGCGCTGGCGGCACCCAGAGTTCGAGCGTGTCTCGATGCGCGGTGCGATCGCGGCGTGGCGCGCGCATGACCCGAGGGCGGCGCCGTGATCGCGGGCCGGGCGCCAGGCCGCCCCAAGCCGGCCCCCATCGCCTCGGGGACTGAGCCCAGACGCGAACAGTCCAGCGGACTGTTCGCGCCTGGCGAAGAGCTTGGCCGCAAGGCCGAGCGCGGCCTGCAAGGCCGGCCGACGTACCCGTTGGCCGAGGGGCTCACGGGTTCTTTCGCGTTGCTGACGCCCCGCGAACTGTCGGCGCCGCTGGCCTGGTGCGGCGGCCAGCCGGTATCCGCCGCGACCTTCATCGCCGAAGCGCAGGCCCTGGCCGCGACGCTGCCGGGCGGTGCCGCCACACCCGGCCGCGCCGTCAACCTCTGCCAGGACCGCTACCACTTCGCACTCGGCCTGGCCGCAGCGATGCTGCGTGGGCACACCAGCCTGATGCCGCCGAATGCGTTGCCTCAGACATTGCGTTCGCTCCAGCACGGCGAAGGCGCGATCTACGCCTTCGTCGATGGGCCCGAATACGACACCGGCGGCCTGCATGCCATGGCCGTGCAGCGGCCGGCCAGCGTGACGCCGGCTCGCGAGGTGCCGCTGATCGATGCGCGTCTGGAGGCGGTGCGGCTGCTCACGTCCGGCTCCACCGGCGCGCCGCAGCCGCATGGCAAGCGCTGGGGCTCGCTGGTCGCCAACATCGGCGCCGAAGCCGAACGCCTGGCCGAGCTGCTGTCGCGCGATTCGCTGCACGGCCTGACGCTGATCGGCACCGTGCCGGCGCAGCACAGCTACGGCTTCGAATCGACGGTGATGCTGGCGCTGCTGGGCGGCGCGTGTTTCGAAGGCGGTCGGCCCTTCTACCCGGCCGACATCGCCGACGCGCTGAAGAGCGTGCCGGCGCCGCGCGCGCTGGTCACCACGCCATTTCATCTGAAGACGCTGCTGCGGTCAGGCATCGACCTACCGGCCACTGCGCTGGTGCTGTCGGCCACCGCGCCGCTGTCGCCGCAGCTGGCCGCCGAAGCCGAGGCGCGGCTGCAAGCCACGCTGGTCGAGATCTACGGCTGCACCGAAGCCGGCCAGGTCGCCAGCCGCCGCAGCACGGCGGGCGAGACCTGGCACACGCTGGGCGCGTTGCGCATCGCGCAGCAAGGCGAGACGTTCATCGTCAGCGGCGGCCACGTCGCCGAGCCGACACCGCTGGCCGACGTGCTGGTGCTTCAGAGTGCCCCAAGGCCGGCGGGGCCGGCCGCCCCCCAAGGGGATCTGAGCAGCCCGGCAGAGCCGGATCTGCTCAGCGCCACCCACTTCAAGCTGCTCGGCCGCGCCAACGATCTGATCCACGTCGGCGGCAAACGCAGTTCGCTGGCGCATCTGAACTACCACCTGAACCGCATCGACGGCGTCGACGACGGCGCGTTCTGGTTGCCCGAGGACGATGGGGTCGATGGCGATGCGGTCGTCCGGCCGATCGCCTTCGTGGTCGCGCCCACGCTGACCGCGGCCGACATCACCAAGTCGCTGCGCGCGCACGTCGAAGCGGTGTTCGTGCCGCGCCGGCTCGTCTTCGTCGACGCGCTGCCGCGCGAAGCCACCGGCAAGCTCACCACCGACGCACTGCGCGCCTTCGCGAGCACGGTGCTGTCGGGCGCCGCCGAACGCAGCTTCGAGATCGGAGTCGACCACCCGGCCTTCGAGGGCCATTTCCCCGGCCGGCCGTTGCTGCCCGGCGTGGTGCTGCTGTCGCTGGTGCTGGAGACCTTGGCCGGCGCGCCCGCGCTGCGCGCCGCGGTGGGCGCCACACCGGTCATCGACAACGTGAAATTCCTCGCGCCGGTTGGGCCGGGCAGCCGGGTGGTGGTCTCACTGCGCCCGCACAGCCGCGGCGTGGCCTTCGACATCGCGGCCGGCAACGGGGCCGTCGCGCGCGGCCTGCTGTTGGCGGGCGGAGGGCGCGTTTGAACACGGCCGCGGCCACCGAGCCCAAAGCCCCGAAAGCCCCCGAGTGGCTGGCCGCCCGCGAGCGCAGCAACCGCGTCGCGCTGACGGCGATGGCCTGGATTGCCACCACGCTGGGCCGCCGGTTCGCGCGCTTTCTGCTGCACCCGATCACGCTGTACTTCCTGGTCTTCGGGCCGACCGCGCGGCGCTACTCACGGCGCTACCTGACGCGCGCGCTCGGCCGCCCGGCGCGGCTGGCCGACCTGTACCGCCACATCCACACCTTCGCCTCGGTGGTGCTGGACCGGATCTACTTTGCGCGCGGCCAGATGCGGCGCTTCGAGCTCGGCGTCGAGGGCGGCCCGCTGGTCGACGACACGCTGGCGCTGGGCCGCGGCGGCTTCATGATCGGCGCGCACTTCGGCAGCTTCGAAGCGCTGCACGCGATCGGCGCCACCCGCCCCGGCATGCGCGTGGCGCACGTCATGTACCCCGACAACGCGCGCCTGATCCACGCCACGCTGCAAGCGCTGGCGCCCCAGTTCGAGATGAGCATCATCGAGATCGGCAGCGCCGGCAGCACGCTGGCGATCCGCGACTGGCTCGACGGCGGTGGCCTGGTCGGGCTGCTCGGTGACCGCTGGCTGCCGACGACGCACGGCCGTGATGCGTCGCGGGGTGGCATCGTCGAGCGGCCGTTCCTCGGCCAGCCGGCGCGTTTCATCGACGGCCCGCTGCGGCTGGCGATGCTGCTCAAGCGCCGGGTGCTGTTCATGGCCGGGCCCTACCTCGGCGGTAACCGCTACGACCTGCGCTTCGAAGTCCTGGCCGACTTCAGCGAGGTGCCGCGCGACCCGGCGGCGCGCGAAGCGGCACTCGCCGCGGCAGTAGCGGCCTACGTGGCGCGGCTCGAAGCGCTGTGCCGCGAAGCACCCTACAACTGGTTCAACTTCTTCGATTTCTGGGATGAAGAACGGGCTTCCTGACCGACGCGCGGCGCTCGCTATGGGCCTGCTGCTGGCAGCCCCGCGGCTGCATGCACAGACCGCCCCTTTCGACCTGCCCGCGCTGGCCGCGTTGCTGTCCACACGCAAGTCGGCCGAGGCGCGCTTCGTCGAAGAGCGCTTCGTCGCCGGGCTCGATCAACCGTTGCGCAGCAGCGGCACGCTCAGCTTTTCGGCACCCAGCCGCTTCGTGCGCACCACGCTCGAACCGCGCCCCGAGGTGATGGCGGTCGAGGGCAACGACGTCACGCTGCAACGCGGTGGCCGCACGCGCCGGATGTCGCTGGACGCGGTGCCGGAAGCCACCGCGCTGGTCGAAGCCATCCGCGGCACGCTGACCGGCGACATGGCCGCGCTGCGCCGCCACTACCAGCCACGCGTGGAAGGCAGCGCGGCGCGTTGGCGCCTGCTGCTGACCCCCAACAGCCAGCGCATCGGCACCCAGGTCAAACAACTCGAGCTCGAAGGCAGCGGCGCCGATCTGCGCCATGTCGAGGTGCTGCTCACCGGTGGCGATCGCTCGGTGATGAGCATCGAGCCCAGCGACCGCCCGGCGCCGACCCGGCCAGTCGGCAAATGACGCTCGGACCGAGCCGCCACCGCAGCGCCGCGGTCTTGTTCGCGTGGGCCTTGGCGATGGCGCTGTGCGTGGGCGTCATCGTGCGCACGCCGTTCACGGCCGACCTGTCGGCCTTCCTGCCGGCCAAGCCCGACCCGCGCCAGCAGGTGCTGATCGAACAGCTGCAAAGCGGCGTCGCCGCGCGCACGCTGCTGATCGGCATCGACGGCGGCACGCCGGCCAGCCGCGCCGACGCCTCGCGCCGGCTGGCCGACGCGCTGCGCCAGAGCGGCCAATTCGAGCAGGTGCACAACGGGGTCGGCGACGGTTTCGAACTGGTCGGCACCTGGCTGTTCGAGAACCGCTACGCGCTCAGCCCGGCGGTCGCACCGGCACGCTTCACCGCCGAAGGCCTGCGCGACGCGATCGGCGAGACGCTGTCGCTGCTGGGCACGCCGGCCGGCAACGCCATCAAGCCGCTGCTCGAACGCGACCCCACCGGCGAGGCAATGCGGATCGCCGAAGGGCTGATTCCGGCCCAGGCGCCCAAGGTCGAAGACGGCGTCTGGGTCGCGCGCCAGGGCGGCCGAGCGGTGTTGCTGGCGGGTGTCAGGGCGCCGGGTGCCGACCTCGACGGCCAATCCGCGGCGCTCGATGCGGTGCGCAGTGCGTTCACCGGGCTGTCGGCCCAGAACCAGAACCCCGGCCTGACGCTGAAAATGAGTGGCGCACCACTCTTTGCGGTGGAAAGCCGGGCGCAGATCGAAACCGAGGTCAAACAACTGGCGATCGCCGGCACGCTGCTGATGAGCGGGCTGCTTTGGCTGGCTTTCGCATCGCTGCCGGCGCTGTTGGTGGCGCTGCTGCCGGTGCTGACGGGTGTGCTGGTGGGCGTTGCGGCAGTGGGCCTGGGTTTCGGCCAGGTCCACGGCATCACGCTGGGCTTCGGCACCACCCTGATCGGCGAGGCGGTGGACTATGCGATCTACTACCTGATCCAAGCGCAGCCGCAGCCGCAGGCATCGGCACGTCCAGCGAAGCGCGGTTGGCAACACTGGCTGGCCACCAGTTGGCCGACCGTTCGCCTCGGGCTGCTGACCTCCATCGCCGGTTTCACGGCCTTGGCGTTCTCGGGCTTCCCGGGGCTGGCGCAGCTGGGCGTGTTCTCGACCGCCGGCCTGATCGGTGCCGCGCTCGCCACGCGTTATGTGCTGCCGGTGCTGCTGCCCGACGGCGCCCAGGGCCGCGGCTTGAGGCGGGTGCTGGGCCGCGCGGCGAGCCGGCTGGTGGGCGCGTTGCCGCGCTGGCGCCGCTCGTTGATCGCGCTCGGCTTCGTCGCCGCTGCCGGGCTGGTGTGGCATGCGCCGCGGCTGTGGAGCACCGACCTCGCGTCGCTGAGCCCGATCACGCCCGAAGCGCTGGCGCTGGATGCCAGTCTGCGCGCGGACCTCACCGCCAGCGAAGGCGGTACGCTGGTCATCGTGCAGGGCGCTGACGTGCAGGCCGCGCTGGAAGCGGCAGAAGCGGTCGGCGCGCGGCTCGATACGCTGGTGAATGCCGGTGAGCTGGCCGGCTACAACAGCGTGGCGCGCTGGCTGCCGAGCACCGCCACGCAGCGCGCCCGGCTGGCCAGCCTGCCCGATGCGGCCACGCTGGAAGCAGCGCTGGCGCAAGCCTCCGCCGGCGGGCCGCTGAAGGCGGAGCGGCTGGCGCCCTTCGTGGCCGCGGTACAGGCCGCGCGCAGTCGTGCGCCCGTAACGATCGACGATCTGCGCGGCAGCGCCGCCGCGCCGCTGGTCGAAGCCCTGTTGCTGAAGCGCCCGAACGGTGGTTGGGCCGCCCTGCTGCCGCTGCAACCCGCGCCGGGCAAGCGCGAGAACCACCACGCCCAGATCGCCGCCGCGCTCCAAGGCGTGCCGGGTGTGCAAGTGCTGGACATCAAGCCCGAGCTGGACCGCCTGTACGCGCGCTACCTCGCCGAAGCCCAGGCCCAGACGGCGCTGGGTGCACTGGCCGTCGTGCTGTTGATGGCCGGGTGGCTGCGTTCCTGGCGACGCCTGCTGGCTGTGTGCCAGCCGCTGGTGCTGGCGGTGCTGTTGACGGTGGCGTTGCTGGCGCTGGCGGGTGTGCAGCTGTCGATCCTGCATCTGGTCGGGCTGCTGTTGGTGGTGGCGGTAGGGTCGAACTACGCCTTGTTCTTCGACATGCTGGTACACGGCCGGCAGCTCGACGGCAGCGCCGAAGAGAGCGACACGCTGGCCTCGCTGGCGCTGGCCAACCTGACCACGGTGCTGTCATTCGGGCTGATCGCGCTGTCGGACATCCCGGCGTTGTCGGCCATCGGCCGGGTGGTCGCGCCGGGGGCGCTGCTGGCGCTGCTGCTGGCGGCGGCCTTTGCGCCGCGCCGCAGGGGTGCGGGGCCGGCAGGCGCTGTACGGGGCGTGTGAGAAACTTTTCCGCGATGCCTGCAGTACCCGCAATGCCCGCCGCCTTACCCACATCCGACCCGGCTGTCGTCTGCCCGGCCGTTGTCCCCGTCACACCCGGGACGGGCCGTTGGCCGATGCCGCCGATGATCGGCGCGAGCATCGCGCTGCATGCACTGGCAGCAGCCGCTGCGGTGGCCGCACCGTCTACGGCCTGGTGGGCGCTGGGGGCGGTGATGACCAACCATGCCGCGCTCACCGCGGCCGGGCTGTGGCCGAAGAGCGCGCTGCTCGGGCCGAACACCACGCGCCTGCCACCGGCTGCGGTGGCGCGGTGCCAGATCGCGCTGACGATCGACGACGGCCCCGACCCTGAAGTCACACCCGCGGTGCTCGACCTTCTGGCCGAGCACGGCGTGCGCGCGACCTTTTTCTGCATCGCTGAGCGCGCGGCGGCTAACCCTGGACTGGTACGGCAGATGGTAAGCGCCGGCCATAGCGTGCAGAACCACAGCCATGATCACCGCCACCACTTCTCGCTGCTCGGCCCGCGCGGCGTTGCCGACGAGATCGGCCGCGCGCAGGGCCTGATCGCCGGCATCACCGGCATCGCGCCGCACTGCTTTCGCGCGCCGGCCGGCCTTCGCAACCCGCTGCTCGACCCGGTGCTGCACCGCCTGGGCCTGAACCTGGTGAGCTGGACACGGCGCGGCTTCGACACCCGCGAAAGAGACGCGGCGCGCGTGCTCGGTCGGCTGACCAAAGGGCTGGCCGCGGGCGACATCCTGCTGCTGCACGACGGCCATGCGCGGCGTGCTGCGTCGGGGCGGCCGGTGGTGCTCGACGCGCTGCCACCGCTGCTGCGCGGGTTGGCCGAACGGCAGTTGGTGCCAGTGACGCTAGCCGACGCATTACCGCCGCGCCATGCAGCGCTCGCGCCGCCGAAATGACGACGGAGCAACACGACGCGGGCCCAGCGCCGGGCCGCCCCAAGCGGGCCCGCAGTCCAATCGGGGGACCGGCCGACGTACCCGTCGAACGAGGGGTCCACCGGCCGCCCGCGCAAGACGCCGCGTGGCGCGCGCTGCACGAAGCCGCGACCGCACCGTACCGCCGCTCCGGCCGCTTCGCCTGGCACTTCGCGCGCGGCAAGCTGGGCCGCGATCCGGTGTTCCGCGGCATGCTCGAACGCGGCGACGTGCCGGCCAACGTCCGCGTCGTCGACATCGGCTGCGGGCAGGGGCTGCTGGCCAGTCTGTTGCAGAGCTGCGCAGACCTGCACGCGCGCGGTGGCTGGCCCGCCGGCTGGCCGGCGGCGCCATCGGCTGCGGCCTACACCGGCATCGAACTGATGCCCCGCGACGTGGCGCGCGCGCAGGCCGCGGTGGGTGACCTGGCCCACGCGCCGACATTCGTCTGCGCCGACATGCGCCAGGCCGCGCTGCCGGCCTGCGACGTGGTCGTGATCCTCGACGTGCTGCACTACATCGACCACGAGGCCCAGGCCGCCCTGCTGGCCCGGGTGCGCGACGCGCTGTCGGCGGGGGCGCCGCACGGCCGGCTGCTGCTGCGCGTGGGCGATGTCGCCAACCGCCGCGGCTTCGTCGTCAGCCAGTGGGTCGATCGCGTGGTGACTGGCATTCGCGGCCACCGCGTGCCACCGACCTGGGGCCGCGCGGTCGCCGAGTGGCTGGCGCTGCTGGTGCGGCTGGGCTTCACGGTGCAGCCGGTGCCGATGAGCCGCGGCACGCCGTTCGCCAACGTGCTGCTGGTGGCGACGCTGTGATGCCGCAACAGCCACCCCAGCCGCACCAGCCGCACCAGCCACACGCGCGGCGCTTTCCGATCAGCGAGTTCACGCTCGCCAGTGCGCTGGGCGTCGGCCGCGCGGCCACGCTAGACGCGTTGCAGAACGCGTCCAGCGGCCTGGCGCCGCAGCGCTTCGAGACAGCACAGCTCGACACCTGGCTCGGCGTCGTGGCGGGGCTTGACGACGGATCGCTGGACGCCGACTTCGCCGCTGATCTCGCGCCTTTCGACTGCCGCAACAACCGACTCGCCGCGCTCGGCCTGCGCGCCGACGGCTTTGGCGACCGCGTGCGCGCAGCCGCTGCACGCTGGGGCGCGGCGCGCATCGGCGTGTTCCTGGGCACCAGCACCTCGGGCATCCTGTCGACCGAAGTCGCGTACCGCCACCGCGATGCGACCCACGGCGCGCTGCCCGCCAGCCTGCACTACGGGCAGACGCACAACACCTACTCGGTTGCGCGCTACGCACGCACCGCACTCGGGCTGCTCGGGCCGGCCTGCGTGGTCTCGACCGCGTGTTCGTCAAGCGCCAAGGTCTTCGCAACGGCGGCGCGGATGATCGATCTCGGCATCGTCGATGCGGCGGTCGTCGGCGGCGTCGACAGCCTGTGCATGACCACGCTGTACGGCTTCAAGTCGCTGGAATTGCTGTCACCCGAAGTCTGCCGACCCTACGACGCCGAACGCGCCGGCTTGTCGCTGGGCGAAGCCGCCGCTTTCGCGTTGATCGAGCGCGAATCAACCGCGCCCGCCGGCTGGCTGCTGGGCGCCGGTGAAAGCAGCGATGGCCACCACATGAGCAGCCCGCATCCCGAAGGCGCCGGCGCCGCCGCGGCCATGCGCGCCGCGTTGGCACAAGCCGGTCTGGCCGCGGGCGATGTGGACTACCTCAACCTGCACGGCACCGGCACACCAGGCAACGACGCGGCCGAGGACATCGCCGTCTGCGCGGTGTTTGGCGACACGCTGCCGTGCAGCTCGACCAAGGGCGCGACCGGCCACACGCTGGGTGCCGCGGGCGGCGTCGAAGCCGCGATCAGCCTGCTGGCGTTGCAGCACGGGTTGATGCCGGGCGGGCTGAACCGCCGCAGCCCCGATCCGACCCTGCGCGCCGCGTACATCGATGCCGCGCGCTCGCGCACGCTGCGTGTCGTCGCCAGCAACTCCTTCGGCTTCGGCGGCAGCAATGCCTGCCTGATCTTCGGCACGGCCGGGGACTTCGGCGCACGATGACCGGCCCGGGAACCCTCGATCTGATCGTGCGCGGCATCGGCCTGCTCGGCCCGGGGCTGCCGAGCTGGACCGACGGCGCGGCGCGTTTGCGCGATCCGCTCACATGGGCCAGCGCACCCACGGTCGTGCCCACGCCGGCCCGGTTGCCGGCCACCGAACGCCGCCGCGCCGGCACCGTCGTCAAGGCCTCGATCGTCGTCGCCGACGAAGCCTGCGCCGCAGCCGGGCTCGACCCGGCACAGCTCGCCACCGTGTTCACGTCGTCGACCGGCGACCCCCTCAACTGCCATCTGCTGTGCGAAGCGCTGGCCACAGCCGACCGCTTGATGTCGCCGACGCGCTTCACCAATTCGGTCCACAACGCAGCGGCCGGCTACTGGCACATCGCGACCAGTTCACGCGCTGCGTCGACCAGCCTGGCGGCCTTCGACGCCAGCTTCGCCGCGGGCCTTCTCGAAGCGGCGGTTCAAGCCGCGAGCACCGGCGCGCCGGTGCTGCTGGTGGCCTGCGACGTGCCCTACCCCGAGCCGCTGCACGCGGTGCGGCCGGTGGCCGACAACTTTGCGGTGGCGCTGGTGATCGACGTGCCCGGCGTGTCCGGCACGCCGGGCGGGATCGGGCTGCGCGTGCAGCACCGCGCCGATTCCGAAGCCCCCACGCCCTGCGAAACCGAAGCGCTCGAAGCGCTGCGCCTGGGCATACCGGCAGCGCGGTCGTTGCCGCTGCTGTCCGCCTTGGCCCGTCACTCGAGCGAAAAAAGCGCCGCAACCCGCGTCACGCTGGAATCGCTTCCAGGCGCCACGCTGACGCTCGCGACGGGCTGACTTCGCTCTGCGGGGCTGCGCAGCGGCGCGGTTATCGTGCCGGCCGATGGTTTCAAGCCCTGCTTCAACCCCTTCGACAACGCTGCAACCGGGCACGCTCGACCACGCCGGCATCGCGGCCCGTGTGCCGCATGCGGGCCGGATGTGCCTGCTCGACGCGCTGCTGTCCTGGGACGCCGACCACGCACGCTGCAGCATCACCGGTCACGGTGACCCCAACCACCCGCTGCGAACACCGCTCGGGTTGCTGGCGCCGGTGGCGATCGAATACGCGAGCCAGGCGATGGCCCTGCACGCCGGCTTGAGCACCGCGGCGGGCTCGGCGCCACGCGCCGGCTTCCTGGCCAGCGCGCGCCATGTCGTCGCCCATGTGCCACGGTTGGACACCGCCGCCGGCCCGTTGACGGTGGCCGTGCAGCGCCTGCTGGGCGACACGAAGCAGGCGCAGTACCGCTTCACGCTGCACGACGCAGCCGGTGCGCTGCTGGTCGAAGGCCGCACGACGGTGGTGCTGGACGGCGCACCGAATCAACCCGCCGCAACAGCCTGAATCGATGAACCACAAACCCCTGCACGGCAAACGCGCGCTCGTCACCGGCGCCAGCGGCGCACTCGGCAGCGCCATCGCGCGGCGGCTCGCGGCCGACGGTGCCCATGTGCTGCTGCACGCCAATTCGCGCGCCGACACGGTCGCAGCACTGGCTGAAGAACTGGGTGCGGCCGGCCATACCGCCGAACCGGTCGTGTTCGATCTCACCGACGACGCCGCTTGCGCCGCGGCCACCGCAGCCATGCTGCAAGCCGGCACCGTGCAGATCATCGTCAACAACGCCGGCGTGCACGACGACGCGGTGTTCCCGGGCATGCGCGCGGCACAGTGGCACAAGGTGATCGACGTCAGCCTGAACGGCTTCTTCCGCGTCACCCAGCCGCTGCTGCTGCCGATGCTGCGCACGCGCTGGGGGCGCATCCTCAACATCAGTTCGGTGGCGGCGATTGCCGGCAACCGCGGCCAGGTCAACTACGCCGCGGCCAAGGGCGGGCTGAACAGCGCGACGAAGGCGCTTGCGCTCGAAGTCGCCAGCCGCGGCGTGACCGTGAACGCGATTGCGCCGGGGATCATCGAATCGCCGATGGCTGCCGGCAGCTTCGACGCCGAGACGATCAAGCGGCTGGTGCCAGTGCAGCGCGCGGGCACGCCCAACGAGGTGGCGGCGCTGGCGGGCTTTCTGGCCAGCGCGGAAGCCGGCTACATCACCGGGCAGATCATCTCGGTCAACGGCGGGTTGATCTAGCCCAGCGCGGCCGGCGGTAACGCCGCCGCGGGCGCTGCCGCAGCCCCGCTGAACGCGGGGCCCGAGACGGCATCCGGGCCATAGCCGCGGTTCACGTCCAGGCCGGTGATGGTCCAGTCGTGCGCCGGCAGGCGCAGCGGGTGCACGACTTCTTCGTAGCTGCGCATCGGCCACAACACGCCGAACAGACGGCGGTGCTCGAAGGTGTCGGTCTCGGCCACCGCGCCGCGCGTACCCGCGTAGCCCTCGAGCGTGAAGCGCACGCGGCGGGTGACGGCGTCGTCGCGGTCGATGCACAGCGAGACGCGGTCCAGCGCCGAGCGGCCCAGGCCGGGGCTGAGCCAGGCATCGACCACGTCGCACAGGCGGCCATGCACGCGCTCGGTACCCCTCATTTCAAGCGGCAGCTTGCGGTCGGCCAGCCACAGCGGGCCGAGCAGGAACAGGCCGTAGCACTCGGCCACCACGGCCGCTGCGCTGCGCTCGCCGTCGTCGGTGCTGGCGCGGCCGTTGAACCACACCGCCACCTCGCCGGGGCCGCGCCGCCAGAACACCTGCTTGCGCCCACTCGGCCCGCGGAAGGCCTGGGCGTTGATGCCCAGTGCCGGCACCAGCCGTTCTTCAGAAGGCCCGCGGTAGCCGGCATCCACCACCTGCGGCTGGACGCGGCCGATCAGCGGGCGCCACTGCCCGGCATAGGCAACGTTGATGTCGGTCAGCCCTTGGTAAGCGGCCAGGCCGTGTGCCCGCGCGCTTTCCAGCAGGCGGGCCCGCGCCGGGTTGTTCGCGGGGTTGTCCGATGCAGCCGGTGCGGTGCCCAGCAAAGGCAGCGGTGTGCTGCACGCGGCCAGCGGTGCGACTGCCATCGCCGCCGCGACCTGGTGGAAACGGCGTCGCGACAGCAGCGGGTTTGGGTGAATCATGGGCGAAGCGTAGCGCCAGTCCCGGCCACCGGGCCGCGCGGGGGTTTGACCGGGGCGCAGAAGACGGGCCAGCGCCGGCGTGCGGATTACCATGTGCCGTGTCCCCAGCCAGCGCTGCGCGGCACCCACCCACCCACACCGGGAGAACGTATGAATGACCTTTGCACACGCACCCGCACGGCGGTTCTGCCCGCTGCGCTGATCGCGGCCTGGTTGGCCGTCGGCTGCGGCGCCATGGGCGGCGGCTCGTCGTCTTCGCCGGCACCGGCCACCGCGGCCGCGCCTGCCGGCCCGAAGATCGGCCCCGGCATGGATGCCTCCGGCAACGTCACCGACCCGAAAAAGGTTGAGGCCGGCTACGGCCAGAAGGTCAAGGGCATCGAAGACTGGGATGGCGAGATCACCGGCCGGCCCGCGCCCGGCAGCAAGTTCGGCCAGCTGAAGATCGGCATGCCGATGAAACAGGTCACCGACCTCATCGGCCAACCGACCGACCAGGGCGCCTACATGACCGGCAAGGCCTGGATCCCGTTCAATTTCGGCTCCGACCGCCACCGCATCGAGCTGGTCTACAAGGGCCAGGGTCGGCTGATTTTTGCCGGGCCGGCAGGCTTCTCTTTCGGCAGCGGCAACCTGATCTGGGTCATCCACAGCGCCAACGAGTTGGGCTACCGCTGATACCCACGCAGCGCCACCCGCTGCGCGTGGATGCTTCGCGCCGCCACGCGCTCGGCTGGGCGCTGGCGGCTGTGCCCGCCGCAAGCCTGCTCAACGGCTGCGCCTTCGCACCCCGCTCACCGACCGTGCCGATGCGTGTGTTGAACCATGCCGCACCCTGCGGCACGCCCAGCGCGCGTGAGACGCTGCTCGTGCTGCTGCCCGGCGCCTACAGCGCGCCCGAGGAATTCGAAGCCGCCGGCTTCATCGACGCTGCTCGACGCGCCGGCCTGGCGGCGGACATCGCGATCGCCGACGCGCACCTGGGTTACTTCACCGACAAGAGCATGCTGCAGCGGCTGCGTGACGACGTCGTTTTGCCGGCCCGCGCGCGCGGTGTGCGCCACGTCTGGCTGGTCGGCATCTCGCTCGGCGGCTTCGGCGCGCTGGGCTACGCGCTGCGCCATCCGTCTGAAGTCAGTGGCGTGGTGGCGATCGCGCCGTACCTCGGCCGGCGCACGCTGCTGCGCGACATCGTGGCGGGTGGCGGGCCGGCGGTGTGGCGCAACACGGCCGTGCCCGAAGGGCCGGACGACGTCGAAACGGGCATCTGGCAGTGGCTGTCGGCGCAACAGCCCGTCAGGCCGCCGGTGTGGCTGGGCTACGGCCGCGACGACCGCTTTGCCGACAGCCACCGGCTGCTGTCGGGTGTGCTGCCCGCAGCACGGGTGGACACGGTACCCGGCGGCCACGACTGGCCGCCGTGGCGCGCGCTGTGGGACCGCTGGCTCGCGCGCGGGCTGCTGACGACTTGCGCGAAATGAGGCAGCCCGTTTCATCCGCCACATGCCGGGCCGAGCGCCGGGCCGCTCCCAAGCCGGCCCGCATCCCCTCGGGGGATCGGCCGGCGTACTCGACGGCCGAGGGGCTGTCATGACGCCGGCGCCGATCGCGCCTTTGGCCATCAGCGCGCACAGCTTGGTCAGCGCGGCTGGCGACACGCGCGCGGCCTTTGCTGCCGCGGTGCGCAGCAACACCTCGGCACTGCGCCGCAATGACTACGAAGCGGCCCCGCTGGAGACCTTCATCGGCGCGGTGGCGGGCCTGGACGAAGCGCCGCTGCCGGCGGCCTTGCAGCACTGGGACTGCCGCGCCACCCGGCTGGCATGGCGCGGCTTGTGCGCCGATGGCGTGATCGAGGCGACCCGCGCCGCCGTCGCGCGCTTCGGCGCAGCGCGGGTGGGGCTGGTGCTCGGTACCTCGGCATCGACGATCGCCGTATCCGAAGCCGCCTACCGCGCGCCCGCGGCCGACGGCGGCTTTCCAACGGCCATGCGCAGCGCGCGGCTGAACACGCCGCATGCGCTGGCGATGTTCTGCGCCGAAGCCGCCGGCATCGAAGGGCCGGCGGTCACCGTATCGACCGCCTGCTCGTCGAGTGCCAAGGCGTTTGCGCAGGCGGCGCGCTGGCTGCAGCTGTCGCTGGCGGATGCGGTGCTGGTCGGCGGCGTCGATGGGCTGTGCAGCAGCGTGCTCTACGGGTTTCACGCGCTGGGTCTGGTCTCGCCGGACGCCTGCCGGCCGTTCGATGCCGCACGGCGCGGCATCAGCGTCGGCGAGGCCGCGGGCTTCGCGCTGCTCGAACGCAGCGAAGCCCGCGAAGGGGGCGCGGATACCCTGCAACTGCTGGGTTATGGCGAAGCCAACGACGCCCACCACATGTCGGCGCCGCACCCGCAGGGGCTGGGTGCGGAAGCCGCGCTCGACGATGCGCTGGCGCGCGCCGGTCTGAGCGCCGCGCAGATCGAATTCGCCAGCCTGCATGGCACCGCGACGCCGCAGAACGACGCCGTCGAAGCGGCCCTCGTCGCGCGCCGCTACGGCGCCGACGTGCATGCCTGCGGCGGCAAGGGCCTGCTCGGGCACACGATGGGTGCGGCGGGTATCACCGCCGCCGCGCTGGCCTGGCTGGCCCTGGAAGACGGCCTGTGCGGTGGCACGCCGGGGTTGCTGTCGGCCGACCCCGCGCTCGGCGACGGTTTTGCGCAGCGTGTGAAGGCATTGCCAATGACGCGCTCCGTGCGGGTCGCATCGAGCCATGCCTTCGGCTTCGGTGGCAACAACGTCGTGCTGATCTTCGGGCGCGGGCGATGACTGCGCTGCCGCGCGTGTTCATCGATGGTGTCGGCTTCTGGGCACCCGCGCTGCCAGGCTGGCATGCCGCCGGCGCGGCGATGCGCGGCGAGCCCGCCGCAAGCGCAGCAATGCGCGGCGAGCCCGCCGCGGTGGCGGCCGCAGCCCCATCGTCATCCCCATCCCCACGACCCGCCGCTGCGCTGCTGCCGCCGAACGAGCGCCGCCGCGCGCCTGACGCGGTGCTGCTCGCGGTCGAGGCCGCACACGCCGCCGTGCTCGACTCGGGCCATGACGCGGCGAGCCTCGCCAGCGTGTTCACGTCCGCGCACGGCGACCTGGCCGTCGTCGATGCGCTGTGCAGCACGCTGGCTGCCAACCCGCTGCTGCTGTCGCCGACACGTTTTCACCACTCGGTGCACAACGCGGCGTCGGGCTACTGGGCGATCGCCTCCGGCAGTCGTGCCGGCAGCACGGCACTGGCCGGCTACGGCTACAGCTTCGGTGCCGGGCTGCTGGAGGCGCTGGCGCTGTGCGCGACCGAAGGCGCGCCGGTGCTGCTGGTGGGTGCCGACACCGAAGCGCGTGGGCCGATGGCTTCGGTCAACACCAGCCGCGGGCTGCTGGGCGTGGCGCTGGTGCTGTCGCCGCACGAAGGCCCGCGCACGCGCTGGTCCCTCGATGCCGCGATGGGCAACGGCGCCGCAGCAGCATCCCTGCCGCAGTCCGCCGCCGCGCGTGCGCTGGCCGGCAACGCCCTGGCCGACGCCCTGCCGCTGTTCGAAGCGCTGGCGCTGCCTGCTGCGGCGTCGATCACGATGGCCGTCGGCCGCCAAGCTGCCCTGGCGCTGCGCATCGCTCCGCACCCGCCACCTCGGGCATGATTCGGCCCGCGCGAAGACACCGACGAAACCGTGAACCCAGCCATGCTCGACACCCCCGCCGACCCCGACGTGCTGATCCTCGGCGGCGGCCTGGCTGGCTTGACGCTCGCGCTGCAGTTGCGCCAGCGCTTCCCGGACATCGACGTGCACGTGATCGAGCGGCGCGCGCACCCGGTGCCGCACGCCTGCCACAAGGTCGGCGAATCGTCGGTGGAGATCGGTGCGCACTACTTCGAGAACGTGCTCGGGCTGAAGACGCACCTGATGGAGCGGCAGCTGAAGAAGTTCGGCTTCCGCTTCTTCTTCAGCGAAGGCCGGCGCGACATCGAGAACGTCACCGAGATCGGGGTCAGCCGCTCGATGCCGGTGCCGAGCTGGCAAATCGACCGCGGCATCTTCGAGAACTTTCTCGGCGAGGAGGCGCGTGCGCGGGGCATTCATTTCACCGCCAGCGCGACGGTCCGGTCGGTCCAGCTCAGCGACAACGGCAGCCCGCACACGGTGCTCTGGCAGCGCGACGGCGAGGCGGAGCCGCAGACCAGCCGCGCCAAGTGGGTCATCGATGCCAGCGGCCGGGCCGGCCTGATCAAGAAGAAGCTCGGCCTGGCCCGCGACAACGAACACGCCGCGCACGCGGTGTGGTTCCGCATCAGCGAGCACATCCGGATCGACGGCTGGAGCGACGACCCGGCCTGGACGCAGCGGGTGCACACGCCGACGCGTTGGCTGTCGACCAACCACCTGGTCGGCGCCGGCTATTGGGTCTGGCTGATTCCGCTGGCCTCGGGCTCGCATTCGGTGGGCATCGTCGCCGACCCGGCCTTTCACACGCTCGACCGCATGAACACCTTCGAGCGGGCGATGGACTGGCTGAGGGAGTTCCAGCCGAGTCTGTGGGACGCGTTGCAGAACAAGCGCGACAAGCTTCAGGACTTCGCCTTCTTCCGCCGCTTCAGCTACGACTGCGAGCACGTGTTCTCACCGAAGCGCTGGGCGCTGACGGGCGAGGCCGGCCGCTTCCTCGACCCCTTCTATTCGCCGGGCAGCGACTTCATCGCCATCGGCAACACCTACATCACCGAGTTGGTGGCACGTGACCGCGCGCGCCTGCCGCTGGGCGCCCACTGCAAGATCTACGACCAGATCTTCAAGAGCTTCTACGACAGCACGCTGGCGCTCTACACCCACCAGTACGGCCTGTTCGCCGACCCCGAGGTGCTGCCGCACAAGGTGATCTGGGACTACACGTACTACTGGGGGGTGCTGTCGCAGTTGTTCTTCCAGAACCGGCTGACGGACCTGACAGCGTTGTCTTACCTGCGCGATGAGCTTGCCAACTGCCAACGTCTGAACCTCGCGGTGCAGGCCTTCCTGCGCGGCTGGGGCGCGGTGAGCGAACGCCGCAACCCGGCGGTGATGCTCGACCAGGCGGCGTTGCCGTGGTTCGCGGCGCTCAACGGCAGCCTGCTCGACCCGGCGCTGGACGATGCAGGTTTCCGTGCCCGCCTGCGGGATGCGTCGGCGCGGCTGACCGCCCTGGCCCATGAGTTGATGGAACGCGGCCTGGCCGACCACCCTGAGCTGGATGCGACGGCACTGCGCGCGGCGATCGCCGAAGGCGGGGGCGCAGCGCAGGGATTCGGCGCGATGTTGTTTCCGCCGCAGACCGCCGAAGCCGCGCTGGCCGCCTGAGGGCCAGGGGCGGCGCAGCGCTCAGGGCTGGAACGGCGGCAGCGCCCGCCACTTCTTCCACAACAGCAGCGGCAGGCGCAGCACGAAGCCCACCATCAGCCGGCCGTGCATCCACGTCAGCAGCAGGTTGTCGCGGCCGTAGCGGAAGTGGGAGACACCCCCTTCGCAGGCGGCCAGGTACTTCACCGGCGCGTCGATGTTGACCGGCTTCACGCCGCGCCAGGCCAGGCGCACGACGGCTTCGGTGTCGAAGTCGAAACGGCGCATCCAGCGCTGGCCCTGCATCACCGCGCGCAGCGCGTGCAACGGGTAGACCCGAAAGCCGAACAGTGAATCGTCGATGCCGGCGAACAGGGTCTCGAGATGGGTCCAGCCATTCGACACGCGCCGGCCGCGCACGCGCAACAGCGGCGCGCTGGCGTCGAAGACCGGGCGGCCGAGCACCATCGCCTCGGGCCGCGCGGCCGATGCGGCCATGAAGGTGGCGATCAGGTCGGCCGGGTGCTGGCCGTCGCTGTCCATCGTCAGCACATGGGTGAAGCCGGCGTGCGCCGCTTCGTTGAGGCCGTGCAACACGGCAGAGCCCTTGCCACGGTTCTCGGGCAGCACCATCACGCGCAGGCCCGGGTCGGCGGCGGCACGTTCGCGCAGGCCCTCGGCGGTGCCGTCGGTGCTGCCGTCGACCACCACCCACACGGGGCACCACTGCGCGCGCGCCGCGGCCACGGTCGCGTAGACCTGCGCACCGGTGTCGAAGCTGGGGATCAGGACGAGGTGCGTCGCGCTGCCGTTCGTGGCCACGGCGGCAGGCAACAGCGTCAAGCGCCCACCTCGGCAACCAGCGCCGTCACGGCCGGCGGCCATGGCCGCACCTGGGTGGCGAAGTAGGCCTCGATCTCTTGCTGCAGCGCGGCGTGGTCGGCAGCGGGCGCGAAACGCCGGCCCAGCCGCACCGTGAAGACGATCGGCAACGGCGGCAAACGCCACAGCGGCCAGCCCTTTCCGAGGTACGGCGAATCGGTGTCGATGAACACCGCCTGGATCGGCGCGTTGGCCAGCTTGGCGATCAGCGTCAACGGTGAACGAAACGGGTTCAGCGGCGCCTGCGTGGTGCGGGTGCCTTCGGGGAACAGCACCAACTGGCCGCCTGCGCGCAGATCGTCCACGGCCAGCAGCACCATGCCTCGCGGCGAGTCGTTGCGGATGTAGCGCGCGAGCCGCGCGCCCGGGCCGAGGAAGGGGTTGCGCATCAGGCTGGCTTTCATGATGCAGGCGCTTTTGGGCAGCCGCGCCACGAGCATCAACGCGTCGAGCATGCTGGGGTGGTTGGCGGCCAGCACCAGCCCCGGCTCGTCGCGCAGCACGTCCAGCGCCTGGCCTTCGAGCCGCAACATGCCGCTGAAGCGGGCGATGGCCCAGAAGCAGGCATAACCGCGAGAAATCATGGCGCGGCCGATGCGCCGGCCGGCCGCGCGCGGCAGCAACGGGTGCAGCACCAACGCGAAGAGGCTCCAGCCGAGCGAGGCTGCGCCCAGCAGCACCAGCAGCAGTTGCAACGCCGGCCAGGCCAGCACGAAGAGCAGCAGCTGGCGCATCGTCACGAGGAGGGGCGGCCGGCATCGGGCATGTCGATGGCGCCGAAGCACAGACCCCCGCCCTGCCGCCAAACCACGTTGCCGGTGCGCCCACGCCGCACCGGGCTGGCCGACCACCCTGCATCGGTGGCGGCGCTGCGATCCAGCACGGGGATCGGCATCGCGAAGGCGTCAATGCCTGTGGCCGCACCCCGCGCCAGCGCGCCGAGCAGCCGGCTGGAGTCCCGCTCGGCAAGCCAGGCGGCTGGGGCCAGCCGCTCCGTGGCAGGCCGTGCTGATGGGGGTTTGGGAGTCATGGGGAACGGCCGCCGCGAGACACGGAAGACCGCTGGAATTATTGCCCGCCCCCTGCCTGCGCCAGGCCATCTGCAAGTGGGTGGTAGCCTGCGCGCCGCCCCGCTGTCTGCCCTGCGCTTCGTTGCCCACCCCAACCCCACCCGCGCCCGCCTGGACGACGCGCTTCACCACGCTCGTGCGCCGGCATTTCCTGCTGAAGACGGCTGGCATCTGCCTGTTCATGTGGGTCTTTTTCGTGCTCTATTTCCACACCCTGCGCGAGCCCGTGTTCAGGGTGTTCACGATGCCGTTGACGGCACTTGACCGCGCTGTGCCCTTCGAGCCGGCCGCCTTGTGGGCCTACGTGTCGCTTTGGCTGTACGTGGGCCTGCCGCCGGGGCTGATGCCCAGCCTGCACGCGCTGCTGCGCTACGGCATCTGGGCCGCGGGGCTGTGCTTCAGCGGCCTGCTGATCTTCTATTTCGCGCCCACCGCCGTGCCGCTGCGCCTGCTGCCGGCCGAGGCGGCGCTGCACCCGGGCTTCGCCGTGCTGCAAGGGGTGGACGCGGCCGGCAACGCCTGCCCGTCGTTGCATGTGGCCGCGGCGGTGTTCAGCGCGTTCTGGGTCGCGCACCTGATGCGCGCGATCGGTGCGCCGGCGTGGACCCGGGTGCTGAACGGGGTGTGGCTGCTGGCGATCGTCTGGTCGACCCTGGCCACGCGCCAGCACGTGGCGCTGGACGCAGCAGCCGGCGCGCTGCTAGGCGCGGCCTTCGCGTGGGGGGCGCTGCGCTGGGGCCCGACCAGGATCGAGCCGGTATCATCCCAACGACTTTGAAAACCCGGCGGGAGGCTGGGTTGAAGGTCCTCCTTTCATGAGCACGTTGTCCGAAATCCAGGATCTGATCCACAAGAAGTACGGGGTGGACACTGCCACGCTCGATGCCAGCGCGTCGCTGCGCGATGCCGGCATCGACTCGCTGACGCTGGTCGAGATGCTGTTCGCCATCGAGGACCACTATGGCATCTCGGTGCCCGAGAAGTACAACACCGTGGACACGCTGACCGAGTTGGCCGCGGCGGTTGACGAGATCCGGGCCGAAAAGGCGACGGCCTGAAGTGACCCACCCCCCGAGCGCCCTCGGCGCTTCCTCATCTACGGGGCGACGCCACCGGCCCGGCAGAGCCGCCTCCGCGGCGTCTGGTTGGGGTGGCCGTTTCAATCGATGGTGAAGGTCACCGGCATCGGCGTGGTGTCGCCGCACGGCGACGACGCGCAGGCGATGTTTGCGCAAATCATGCGCGGCACCTCCGCGGTTCGCGAGGTGTTCCCCGAACTGGCCAAGCCGGCTGCAGCGGCCACGATCGAGTTCGACGAGTCGCGCTGGTTCACCAAGCTGCAGCTGGCCGGTGTCGACCGCGTCAGCCAACTGGCGGTGGCCGCGGCTGACCTGGCGATGAAGGACGCAGTCGTGTCGCGCGCGGAGGGTGTGGAGCGCGAGCGAATCGGCGTCTACGCCGGTTGCGGCATGGGTGGTGCGACGGCGCTGGATACGGCCTACCAGGCCGGCGCGCGTGGCGGGCGGGTGCCGCCGCTGACGATTCCCGCCTTCATGCCCAACGCGCCGGCCGCGCACGTGGCGATGCGCAACGGCGTGCACGGGCCGGTGCTGACGTACTCGGTGGCGTGCGCCTCCGCCGCGGTAGCGATCGCCGAAGCGGCCAAGGCGATCCGTGCCGGCGAGATCGATGTGGCGATTGCCGGCGGCAGCGAAGCGCTGATCGTGCCGGGGGTGATCCTGGCCTGGCAGGCGATGCAGACGCTCGGCGCCTTCGAGCCCGGCGTGGCGGGGAGCGCGGCGCGGTCGTGCCGGCCGTTTGCGGCCGACCGAACCGGCTTCGTGCTCGGTGAAGGCGCGGCGTTCCTGATTCTCGAATCCGAAGCGCATGCCCGCGCGCGCGGCGCGCGGGTTTACGCGACGCTGGCGGGCAGCGGCGTAAGTTGCGACGCCACGCACCTGACCAAACCCGACGCACCGGGACAGCAGCGCGCTCTGGCCCAAGCGCTGCGCCAGGCCGGCCTGGCGCCACGAGACATCGGCTACTGCAACGCGCATGGCACGGCCACCAAGATCGGCGACCCGATCGAAGCCGACGCGCTGCGCGGTCTCTGGGGTGCAGACATCGACGGCTTGAGGGTCAGCTCCACGAAGGCGCTGCACGGCCACCTGCTGGGTGCCACCGGTGCACTCGAAGCCGCGATCACCGTGCTGGCGCTACACCACCGGCAATTGCCGCCGAACGCGCACTGCAAGCAGCCAGATCCGGCGATGGGCATGAATCTGGTGCTGGAGACCGAAACCGCTGCCCCCGGGCTTCGAGCCGCGATCAGCAACTCCTTCGCCTTCGGCGGCACCAACTCGGTCCTGCTGTTCACGCGCGATTGACGGCGGGTCGCGCCGATAAACTCGGCGCTTCAATGAAGCCCCCACGCCCACTTCGTTCGCTGCCCCCCGAGGGCGCGCCAGCGCCCTCGGGGCGGCCTCGCGGACGCTGACATGTCCCACGACTCCTCCACCGCCCCCAAGCCCGTCGCCAACTTTCTGCGCGGCATCATCGAACGCGACCTGGAGACGCCTGGCTGGGACCAGCGCCGCTTCGGTGGCAGCCCGGGCGACGCAGCCCACCACGTGGCCGGCAGCATCGACGCCGCCAGGATCCGCACCCGCTTCCCGCCCGAGCCCAACGGCTACCTGCACGTCGGCCATGCCAAGAGCATCTGCCTGAATTTCGGCCTGGCGCGCGACTACGGCGGTGTCTGCCACCTGCGCTTCGACGACACCAACCCCGAGAAGGAAGAGCAGGAATACGTCGACGCCATCATCGAAGCCGTGCAGTGGCTGGGCTTCGACTGGCAAGCCAACGGAACGAGCCATCGCTACGACGCCAGCGACTACTTCGACTTCATGTACCGGGCCGCCGAGGCGCTGGTCGAGGCCGGCCTGGCCTATGTCGACGAGCAGACGGCCGATCAGATGCGCGCCAGCCGCGGCGACTTCAACACGCCGGGTACCGACAGCCCATTCCGCACCCGCACGCCGGCCGAAAACCTCGCCCGCCTGCGCCAGATGCGCGATGGCCTGCTCGACGACGGCGCTGCGGTGCTGCGCGCGAAGATCGACATGGCCTCACCGAACATCAACCTGCGCGACCCGACGCTGTACCGCATCAAACGCGCGACCCACCACAACACCGGCGACCGTTGGTGCATCTACCCGATGTACACCTATGCACACCCGATCGAAGACGCGCTGGAGGCCATCACCCACAGCCTCTGCACGCTCGAGTTCGAGGACCAGCGGCCGTTCTACGACTGGCTGCTCGAGAACCTGGCCCAGCTTGGCCTGCTGGCACAGCCGCTGCCGAAGCAGTACGAGTTCGGGCGCCTGAACCTGAGCTACGTGATCACGAGCAAGCGCAAGCTGCGTGCGCTGGTCGACGAAGGCATCGTGAACGGCTGGGACGACCCGCGGCTGCCGACGCTGTTCGGCATGCGCCGGCGCGGCTACACGCCGGCGGCGATCCGCGCGATGGCCGACGGCACCGGCGCCAGCAAGCACGACATCTGGCTCGACTACAGCGTGCTCGACGGCTGCCAACGCGCCGACCTCGAAGGCCAGGCGCCGCGGGCGATGGCCGTCCTCGACCCGATCAAGCTGGTGTTGACCAACTGGGCCGATGTCTACGGCAGCGACGGCCACGTCGAGCCCTGCCATGCGCCGAAGCACCCGCAGCAGCTCGATCTGGGCGTTCGCCGGTTCGGGCTGTCGCGCGAGGTCTGGATCGAGCGCGACGACTTCGCCGAAGTGGCGCCGAAGGGCTTCTTCCGCTTGTTCCCGGGCAACAAGGTGCGCCTGAAGTACGGCCTGGTCGTCGAGTGCACCGGCTGTGAGAAGGATGACGAGGGCCGCATCACCGTGGTCACCGCGAAGGTCGTGCCCGACACCCGCAGCGGCACACCGGGCGCGGATGCCGTCAAGGTCAAGGGCACGATCACCTGGGTCGGCCTGGACGATGCCGAAGCCGCCGCCGTGGTGCTCTACGACCGCCTGTTCACCGAGCCACGGCCCGACGCGGGCGGGCGCGACTTCCGCGAGGTGCTGAACCCAGCCAGCAAGCGCGTGGTGCAGGCCTTCGTCGAACCCGGCACCACCGGCGTGGCGCGCGAGACGCGCTTGCAGTTCGAGCGCCACGGCTACTTCGTCGCCGACCGCGTCGACCACGCGCCGGGCGCCCCCGTCTTCAACCGCATCACCGGCCTGAAAGACAGCTGGGCACCGGGCTGAAGCGTTTGACCCTTGCCGGGCGTAAAGAATGGTGACAGCGCGCGCGAAGGCGCGGCCACGGTGCAAGGATGGCGGTCTCGTTGCATACCGTCAGGAGAACACCATGCGCGCTTCGACACGAACCGCCGTTCTGGCCGGCCTGCTGTCTTCGGCAGCCGCGCTGCACGGCGTGGCCTACGCACAAGGCAAGGCCGACGTGCAGTGGATCGAGCCGCAGAACTTCCGCGACGCCGGCCTCGGTACCTGGGAGCGCGACCGCACGCTGCGCGCGCTTGGCGAGTACATCGACCGTCTGGCCCGCCGCTTGCCCGATGGGCAGGTACTGAAGCTCGAGGTCACCGACCTCGATCTGGCCGGTGAAGTCTGGCCGCGCTCGACCCACGAGGTGCGTATCGTGCGCGGTGGGATCGACTGGCCGCACATGTCGATGCGCTATTCGCTCACGGGCGAAGGCGGCAAGGTGCTGAAATCCGGCCAGGCTGACCTTGTCGACATGGGCTACCTGTTCGCGGGCCGCTTCGCGAGCAGCATCGAAGGCGACTTCGCCTACGAAAAGCGCATGCTGGACCGCTGGTTCAGCGAGCAGATCGTCAAACCCAAACCTTGAAGCGACCCCCTTACGATGAAATCCCCGTTCCTGGTGCCTGCCGCGGCCTTGCTGCTGTCCCTTCATGTGCAGGCGCAGACGCCGGCCAAACCGCCTGCCGCGACGGCTGCGCCAGCCGCAGTGACCACCGACAGCGGTCTGATCTACCGCGAGATGGTCGCCGGCAAGGGCGCCAGCCCGGCGGCGACAGACAACGTGCGCGTGCACTACCGCGGCACCTTCACCGACGGGCGTGAGTTCGACAGCTCGTATTCGCGCGGCAAGCCTGCGGATTTCCCGCTGAACCGCGTCATCAAGTGCTGGACCGAAGGCGTGCAGCGGATGAAGGTCGGCGGCAAGGCCAAGCTGACCTGCCCGGCGGCTATCGCCTACGGTGAAAAGGGCACTGTCGGCGGACCGATCCCGCCAAACACGACGCTGATGTTCGACGTCGAATTGCTGGCGATCAACCCGTAACCGGCGGCGGCGCCTTTGCGCCGCGCAGGCGCTGGAAGGCCGTGACCACGGCCAGAACGACGGCGCCGGCCACCACGCCGGCCAGGCCATCGGCCACCGTCGGCAACACCGCCTGCGCGACGGCGCCGTGCTGCGCCACCATGTCGGTGATGACGTGGCTCACGGCCGGCACGCCGTGCACCAGGATGCCGCCGCCCACCAGGAACATCGCCACCGTGCCGGCGACCGACAACCCCTTCATCAGCCACGGCGCAAAGGCCACGATGCCGCGACCGATGGCCTGCGACAGCGCGGCCGGCCGCTGGGCCAGCCACAGCCCCAGGTCGTCGAGTTTGACGATGCCGGCCACGAAGCCGTATACACCCGCCGTCATCAGCACCGCCATGCCGACCAGCACCGCCACCTGTGTCGTGAAGCCTGCATCGGCCACCGTACCGAGCGTGATCGCGATGATCTCGGCCGAGAGGACGAAGTCGGTGCGGATAGCGCCTTTGATCTTTTCCTTTTCCAGCGTTACCAGATCGATCTCCGGCGTCTTTACCGCCTCCAGGCGCTTGGCCTGACGCGCGAGGTCTTCCTCTTTGCTGTGCAGGAGACGGTGGGCGAGCTTCTCCGCGCCTTCGTAGCAAAGGAAGGCGCCGCCCATCATCAACAGCGGCGTCACCAGCCACGGCGCGAAAGCGCTGATGGCCAGCGCGGCCGGCACCAGGATCGCCTTGTTGATGAACGAGCCTCTGGCCACCGCCCACACCACGGGCAGCTCGCGATCCGCGGCCACGCCAGCGACCTGCTGCGCGTTGAGTGCCAGATCGTCGCCGAGCACGCCGGCGGTCTTCTTCGCCGCCACCTTGGACAGGATGGCGACATCGTCGAGCACGGTGGTGATGTCGTCGAGAAGCGCGAGAAGACTGCTGGCCATGCAGGGGATTCTCCATGCGGCCTGCGAAGATCTACTCCGCCATGCGCGAACACTTCCTGCTCGACCCCGCGATCACGTTCCTGAACCACGGCTCGTACGGCGCATGCCCGAAGCCGGTGTTCGATGACTACCAGCGCTGGCAGCGCGAGATGGAGTCGAACCCGGTGGCCTTCCTGGGCCGCCGCTCGGCCGCGCTGCTCGGCGCTGCGCGCGGCGCACTGGCCGGATTCGTCGGCGCGGCGAGCGAGGACCTGGTCTTCGTCAACAACGCCACCACCGGCGTCAACGCGGTCACGCGATCGGTCGACTTGTTGCCGGGCGACGAGGTGCTCGGCACCGACCACGAGTACGGCGCCTGCGAGGCCACCTGGCAGCAGGCGTGTGCTGATCAGGGTGCAAGCTATCGGCGCGTGCGCATTCCACTGCCCTTCGACCCAGCGCGTTTCGTCGAGCGGGTGCTCGCCGCGCTGACGCCGCGCACGCGGTTGGTGTTCGCCAGTCACGTCACCTCGACCACCGCGCTGATCTTCCCCGTCGCCGCGCTGTGCGCCGCTCTGCGCGAACGCGGCATCGCCAGCTGCATCGACGGCGCGCACGCGCCGGGCCAGGTGCTGCTGGATCTGGAGGGCATCGGCGCCGACTACTACACCGGCAACTGCCACAAGTGGCTGTGCGCGCCCAAGGGCAGCGCCTTTCTGCATGTCCGAAATGAGCGGCAGGCAACGCTGCACGCCCCCGTGGTGAGCTGGGGCTACGTGGCCGACCAGACCGTCGGCAGCGGCGAGAGCGCGTTCGACGGCTTCACCGGACGCACGCTGCTCGAACGCCGCCTGCAATGGCAAGGCACGCGCGACGTGGCGGCATACCTGGCCGTGCCGGCAGCGATCGAATTCGCGCGCCAGCACGACACGGGGACAACGTCAGCGCGCTGCCATGTGCTCGCACTGGAGACCCAGGCGCGGGTGCTGGCGCGCAACGGCATGACGCCGATCGCGCCCGACGACAGTTTCGCGCAGATGGTGCCGATTCCGGTGCGCACGGCCGATGGCATGGCGTTACGCCAAGCGCTCTTCGACGAGCACCGCATCGAGGTGCCCGTCACCCAACACGAAGGCCAGGCCTTCGTACGCGTATCGGTTGCGGCCTACACCACGCAGGCCGAGTTGGACCGGCTGGTCAGCGTACTGGCAACGCTGCAGGTGTAGCTGCCGCGCCACGGCGGCGGGCAACGGCCAGCAGCACCAACAGCCCGACCGCCATCAGCAGCACCGCGGCCGGCTCAGGTACGGCCGCGATGGCAGCGGTGGCGAATATCTCGTGGGTGCGCGCCGACGGGTGCAAGGTGTCCGAGAACGCCGAGATATTGCACGCCGCACCGTTGCTGCCGGTGAACCCCGCGCAAGGAAACAGCACGTTGGTGATGCCGTAGACCGCGCCGGCGTTGAACAGGGCGTCGTTGCGGACCGCCGTTGCGATGCCCGCCATGTCGAGGAAGCTGACGTTCAGGCCGAGGCCGAGGGCTGCGGTCACCACGCCCGACATCGCGGTGTTGAAGCGTGCCGAGGCATCGGTGGATGCCGCCACCACCCCGAGTGCCGCGGCTTCTGGCGTGTTGCCCAGGTCGGGTAGGTTCGACAGCAGCACGTTTTTCACGCCTTTGCCCGCCATCGCTGCGAGCGTCGTCGTCAACGCGGTGGCCGCCGTGGTCGCAGCGGCCTGACGGCCGGCCTGGTCGGCCACGCTGTTGGTGGGGAATGCGGTACGTGCATCGCGCATGTCGTTGCCGCCTGCCACCAGGACGTACAGCCCGGTCGGATCAGCCGCCACGCCGCCCCAGAAACCGGCGCTGTTGTTCAGCACCTGCACCTGCGTGCTCGGAATGCTGCCGCCATTGGTGCGGGCCCCTGCCCAGGCGTAGTTAGTGCCACCCAGCAGCGAGGCGTTGCCGCCCGCCGGCAACGCCAGGCTGACGGCCAGCAGGTCGGTCCACAACGGGCCGTTGGAGAAGCCGCCGCCAAAGTAGGGCTGGCCAGCTGGCGGCTGGGCGCCGCCGCTGAACACGAACACATTGCCGGTGTCGGACAAGCTGTCGCCGAAAATGTTCAGGCTGGTGAACGCCGCGTGGGCGCTCTGGGCGCAGAGCGTGGCGCCGACGAAAGCGGCCGCTTGCAGCCAGCGGGTGAGCGATGGGGTCTTCATGGTGGTTGTCTCCTGGAGGCTGCTGAACGTACCACCGCGGCTGCCTGTGCCATATCGGTAAGTCACCCGGCATGCGACGGGCACCCCCGCGTTCGCGGGTCAGCCGATCAGGACTTGCGCCGCGGCGGCAGACCGGTGTGCTGCGTCAGCAAGCGGCCGCGGCGCGCCTGGGTCTGCGTCTGCGTCTGCGCCTGGGCCTTTACCGGTGAGGCGCGCTCGCCGCTGTCAGTGCTGTTCTTGCGCCGCGCGCTGGTGTAGCCACCGTCGGTGGCCGGCTGGGAGCTCGGGATCAGGTGATGCTTGCCATTGCCGATGAGGTCAGCCCGCCCCATCGTCTTCAGCGCCTCGCGCAGCAGCGGCCAGTTGTTCGGGTCGTGCCAGCGCAGGAAGGCCTTGTGCAGCCGGCGCCGCTTCTCGCCCCGCACGATGTCGACCTTCTCGGCGCGTGCCGCCGGCCCTTCGGTCTGGCGGCTGATGCCCTTCAGCGGGTTCAGCCCCGAGTGGTACATCGCCGTTGCCGTGGCCATCGGGCTGGGGTAGAAGGTCTGCACCTGGTCGGCCTTGAAACCGCTCTTCTTCAGCCAAAGCGCCAGGTTCATCATGTCTTCGTCGCTGGTGCCGGGGTGGGCGGCGATGAAGTACGGAATCAGGTACTGCTTCTTGCCCGCCGCGGCGCTGTACTGCTCGAACAGCTGCTTAAAGCGGTCGTAGCTGCCGATGCCCGGCTTCATCATCTTCGACAGCGGGCCGCCTTCGGTGTGCTCGGGCGCGATCTTCAGGTAGCCGCCGACGTGGTGGGTGACCAGCTCCTTCACGTACTCGGGGCTCTGCACCGCCAGGTCGTAGCGCAGGCCGGAGCCGATCAGGATCTTCTTCACGCCGCGCAGCGCGCGAGCGCGGCGGTAGAGCTTGATCAGCGGCCCGTGGTCGGTGTTCAGGTTCGGGCAGATGCCCGGGTAGACACAGCTCGGCTTGCGGCAGGCGGCTTCGATCTCGGTGCTCTTGCAGCCGATACGCCACATGTTGGCGGTCGGCCCGCCGAGGTCGCTGACCACGCCGGTGAAGCCCTTGACCTTGTCGCGGATGTCTTCGATCTCGCGAATGATCGAATCTTCGCTGCGGCTCTGGATGATGCGGCCCTCGTGCTCGGTGATCGAGCAGAAGGTGCAGCCACCGAAGCACCCGCGCATGATGTTGACGCTGAAGCGGATCATTTCCCACGCCGGGATCTTGGTCTCGCCGTCGTGGCCACCGGTCTTGTCGGCATACGCGGGATGCGGTGAGCGCGCGTACGGCAGATCGAAGACATGGTCCATCTCGCCCGTGGACAGCGGGATCGGCGGTGGGTTGATCCAGACGTCGCGCGCCGTTGCGCCGCTGCCGTGCCGCTGCACCAGGGCACGCGCGTTGCCGGGGTTGGTTTCGAGGTGGAGGACGCGGCTGGCGTGGGCGTAGAGCACGGGGTCGCTCTTGACCTGTTCGTACGCGGGCAAGCGGATCACCGTGCGGTCGCGCGGTGGCAGCTTGATGGCGCCCGACAGCGCAACGGCAGGCTTGCGTGAGGTCGGCATCGCGATGACCGACGGCGCAGCAGCCGGTGGCTGCGGGTTGGGATCGTCCTTGGCGCAGCTCGCACCCTGTTCAGCGGCTGCTTCGCTGGTCGTCAGGTACGGATTGATGTGCGAATCGAGGCGCCCGGGCCTGTCGACCTCGGTCGAGTCGACTTCGTACCACCCGGCGGCAGTCGGATCGTCGCTGCGTCGAACGAAGGCCGTACCCCGGATGTCGGTCAACGCCGCCACCGGCTCGCGCGCCGCCAGGCGGTGGGCGATCTCGATCACTGCACGCTCGGCGTTGCCGTAGACCAGCAGGTCGGCCTTGCTGTCGACCAGCACCGAGCGGCGCACCTTGTCCTGCCAGTAGTCGTAGTGCGCAATCCGGCGCAGGCTGGCTTCGATGCCACCGACGACGATCGGCACGTCGCCGAAGGCTTCGCGGCAGCGCTGCGCGTAGACCAGCGTGGCTCGGTCCGGCCGCCGGCCGCCCAGGCCGCCGGGCGTGTAGGCGTCGTCGCTGCGCAGCTTTCGGTCGGCGGTGTAGCGGTTGATCATCGAATCCATGTTGCCGGCCGCGACGCCGAAGAACAGGCCCGGTTCACCGAGCGCCTTGAAGGGCTCGGCCGACTGCCAGTCGGGCTGGGCGATGATGCCGACGCGAAAGCCCTGCGCTTCGAGCGTGCGGCCGATCACGGCCATGCCGAAGCTCGGGTGGTCGACGTAGGCGTCACCCGTGACGATGACGATGTCGCAGCGGTCCCAACCGAGTTGCTCCATCTCGGCGCGGCTCATCGGCAAAAAGGGCGCCGGCCCGAAACGGCGCGCCCAGTACGGCTTCCACGACGTCAGCGGCCGGGCAGTCGGCGCCTTGGCAGCGGGTAGGGCCATCGGGGCGGTGGAATGAATTAGGGCGGTCACGGGCCGTATTGTCCCTGTTGCTCCTCAAGTGCCGGCGGGCTGCCGCCGATAAGCCTGCCATGGATGTGTCGGGCTGGTTGGTCGGTTTAGGCATTGGCGCGGTTGCTGCAGCAGCGGCGACATCGGCCTGGTTTCGGCAACGGCGGCTGGTGGCCGAACTGGCGCGCCGGCTCGAACAGTCAGAACACTCGCGAATGGACCTGGAGGCGCACGCCCATCAGGTCGACAACCGGCTCGCCTCGATGGCCGACGTGCTGGCCCGTACGCAGGCCGCCATGACGGCGGCGCGCGTGCTGCCGGCCGCCACGGGCAAAGCGCCCGCATCCATCCAGGCGTTGTTGCAGCACCTGGGAGATACGGCGCCGGTGGTCGTCGATGGGCCCGCGGCCTGTGAATGGATCGACACCGAGCCTTCCGAAGCCCCCGAAGACACGCATCACGACAGTCAGCACCCGGCCTTCGCCGAGACCATGCCGGCCGAGTTCGCCAGCCTGCCCGATCGCTGACGGGGAGCGCGCACGATGCTCTTATGGTTGTTCTGGGGTCTAGCCGCGTTGCTGGGCTTGGTCGGCATCGCGGTGCTGGTAGCAGGCTGGGAACTGGTGCGTCGCCATCCCCACGTGCCGGCCACGCCGTTGCCGATGCGCGTGCACTCCATCGATCTGAACCTCGGGGTCCCGACAGGGCCCTTGCCGAAGGCGCCCGTGGCGGTTGCTGCCTCCATGGAGCCGGGTTCGCCACCGACCGACAGCGACGCGCGCCGCCGCGCGCTGACGCAAGCGATCGAGCGGATGAGCGAGCCTGCCAAGGCAGTAGCCGGCACGGCATCAATCGAGAAGGAACCCTGGGAGGACACCCGGCCCCGCGTCAACTTGCCGGTCGTGGAGCCCACACCGCCAGCTTGAACCGCCGAGCATGGGCCTGGCGGCCTTAGCGCGTGGCGGTCGTCGCTTCTTCGCCCGACGTGGCGGTGACGGCGTCGGCGGCGTCCTCGACTTCTTCGCCGAGGAACCCGCCGCTCTGGTGCGCCCACAAGCGCGCGTAGATGCCGCCGGCGGCCAGCAAGCTGGCATGGTCGCCGGTCTCGACCACGCGGCCGTGGTCCATCACCAACAGGCGGTCCATGGCGGCGATGGTCGACAGCCGGTGGGCGATCGCCACGACCGTCTTGCCTTCCATCAGACGGTACAAGCTGTGCTGGATGGCAGCCTCCACCTCGCTGTCGAGCGCGCTGGTGGCTTCGTCCAGCAGCAGGATCGGTGCGTCTTTCAGCATCACACGCGCGATCGCGACGCGCTGGCGCTGACCACCGCTCAGCTTGACCCCGCGTTCGCCGACATGCGCATCGAAGCCCTTGCGGCCCTTCGGGTCGGTCAGGCCGGCGATGAAATCGTCGGCCTCGGCACGCTCGGCGGCGCGCTGCATCTCGGTGTCGGTGGCGTCCGGGCGACCATAGGTGATGTTGTCGCGCACCGAGCGGTGCAGCAGCGATGTGTCCTGCGTGACCATGCCGACGGCGCGGCGCAGGCTCTGCTGCGTTACGCCAGCGATGTCCTGGCCGTCAATAAGCACCCGGCCGCTTTCGACGTCGTACAGGCGCAGCAGCAGGTTCACGACCGTGCTCTTGCCGGCACCCGAACGCCCGACCAGTCCGATCTTCTCCCCCGGGCGGATCGTCAGCGTCAGGCCGTCGATGATCGTCTTCTCGCCGCCGTAGCTGAAAGCGACGTCCTCGAAGCGCACCTCGCCACGGCTGACGACAAGCGCCTTCGCCCCGGGTTTGTCGACCACCGTGCGCGACTTCGACAAGGTGTTGATGCCGTCCTGCACGGTGCCGATGTGTTCAAACAGCGAGGCCATCTCCCACATCACCCAATGCGAGATGCCGTTCAACCGCATTGCCATCGCGGTGGCTGCGGCCACCGCGCCGACACCGATCTGGCCTTGCGTCCACAGCCACAACGTGGAACCCGCGGTGGCGGCGATGAGCCCGACGCTCAGGATCTGGTTGACGACTTCGAAGCCCGTCACCAGCCGCATCTGGCCATAGGCAGTGACCATGAATTCCTGCATCGCGCCACGGGCGAAATGGGCCTCGCGCTGCGAATGCGAGAACAGCTTGACGGTGGCGATGTTGGTGTACGCGTCGGTGATGCGGCCCGTCATCAGCGACCGCGCATCGGCCTGCGCCTGCGCCACCTTGCCCAGCTTCGGCACGAAGAACCACAGCGTCACCACGTACAGCGCCAGCCAGGCCATGAACGGCAGCACCAGCCGAAGGTCGAAGGCGCCGACGACCGCGACCATCGTGATGAAGTAGATGACGACGTAGACCAGGATGTCGCAGAAGATCAGCCAGGTGTCGCGCACCGCCAGCGCGGTCTGCATCACCTTGGTCGAGATGCGGCCGGCGAACTCGTCCTGGTAGAACGACATGCTCTGCCCGAGCATCAGGCGGTGGAAGTTCCAGCGCATCCGCATCGGGAAGTTGCTGAACACCGCCTGGTACTTGAAGAGGGCCTGCAACCACGCCAGCGCAACGCTGGCGGCCAGCACCACCGCCAGGATCGTCAGCGTGCGGCCTTCTTCAGCCCACAGCTTGGCGGGCTCGACCCGGCCGAGCGCGTCGACGATGTGCGCCATCATCGAAAACAGCAGCGCCTCAAAGGCGCCGATGGCCGCCGTGCACAGCGTGAGCA